>SMTZ1_10003183_pt1 | contig 30586 bp, 25 predicted proteins | sample DeeMarSWOR136_30_FD_25667 | JGI IMG/M metagenome (IMG submission 25667) | reverse complement strand
CTTTTCTCTGTGATCTCGATGTCGTGGCCGTCGGGGTCCTTGAAGAAGGCGATTCTGGAGCCGTCGTCCAGGGTCCTCTTCCTCAGCTCAAGGCCCATGGCCTCAAGTTTGGAAACCAGGTCGTCGTAGTCGTCGATGTGTATTGCGATATGACTCCAGCTCCCCTCCGGCGCCTTGCACGGCGCCCCGGTGCGCTGTATGAGCTCGAGTAGGCACCCGCCGATGTCCAGGAAGGCGATTTTCGATACGCCGGCTTCCATCCTGTGGTGCACGGGGAAGCCGAATACCTTGTCGTAGAAGCCCAGGGATCTCTCCAGATCCTTGATATAGATTCCGATGTGGTCCACTTCCGGCATTTGCGATCATTCCTAGCCGTACTTTATCTTAGCCTGCGCTGCGGCCAGCCTCGCGATGGGCACCCTGTAGGGGCTGCAGGAGACGTAGTCGAGGCCGATGATGTGGCAGAAGTCGATGCTGTGGGGGTCACCGCCGTGCTCGCCGCAGATGCCGATCTCCAGCTTGGGGTTTGTCTTCCTCCCTTTCTCCACGCAGATCTTCATGAGCTGCCCTACGCCGTCCCAGTCGAGCTGCTGGAAGGGGTTGGCGGGCAGAAGCCCGCGGTCCACGAAGTTTAGGAGGAACTTGCCTTCCGCGTCGTCCCGGGAGATGCCGTAGGTCATCTGGGTGAGGTCGTTTGTGCCGAAGCTGAAGAAGTCAGAGTCCGTGGCTATCTCGTCGGCGGTCAGCGCGGCCCTCGGGATCTCGATCATCGTTCCGAACATGTAGTGGAGGTCAACGCCCTTCTCGGCCATCACCTGCTTCGCCACCCTCTCGAGCTTCATCCTCTCGGCGTGGAGCTCGTTGATGTGGCTCGTCAGGGGGATCATGACCTCCGGGTGGACGTCGTAGCCCCTCTTAGCCACGTTGCAGGCCGCCTCGAATATGGCCTTGACCTGCATCTCCGTGAGGCCCGGGTACATGAGCCCCGCACGGCACCCCCTGAGGCCGAGCATCGGGTTTGTCTCCCAGAGGCTCTCCACGACCCTCAGGATCTTCTCCTTCTCCGCTAGCTGCTCCGGGTCCTTCCCGGTGAGCCGAAGGGTGATCACCTCCTCGAGGAGCTGCTCGCGGGGCGGGAGGAACTCGTGCATCGGCGGATCTATGAGCCGGATGATGACTGGTAGCCCGTCCATGGCCTCGAAGATCCCCTCGAAGTCATTCCTCTGGAAGGGTAGCAGGGCATCCAGGGCTTTCCTGTACTCCCCGACCGCCGGGTCGGCCTCGGCCTCCTTCTTGAGCCCCTCGATCTCCTGTTTGAGCTCCTCGTTCCCGGGGTCGCCCTCGAGCCTGTTTTCCAAGTCTGCTATCCTCCTCAGTAAGGGCGCCACCGCGTCGGACTGGAGGATCATCTTCACGATGTTTTCCCTGCGGCTAACCTCCTCGCCCTCCTGGTCGAAGAACATGTGCTCGGTCCGGGTGAGCCCTATGCCCTCTGCGCCGAACATCCTCGCCCTCCGGGAGTCCTCGGGGTTGTCAGCGTTCGTCCTCACGCCGAGGCTGCGGACCTCGTCGGCCCAGGCCAGGGCCATCACGAGCTCCTTCTCCTCCTCGAACTTAGGGGCCATGGTGTCTATGACCCCGGCGAACACCTCACCCGTGGCGCCATCTATCGAGATGAAGTCACCCTCCTTGAACACCCTGTGGCGGACTGTGAAGACGCGGTCCTGTAGGTTTATCCTTATCTCCTCGGCGCCCGCGACACACGGCTTGCCCCAACCCCTCGCGACGACGGCCGCGTGGGAGGTCCCTCCGCCGTGCTGGGTCAGGAAGCCCTTGGAGACGATCATGCCATTCACGTCGTCGGGGGTCGTCTCTGGCCTGACCAGGATGACGCTCTCGCCGGCCTTACCCATCTCCTCGGCCCTGTTGGCGTCGAAGATAACGATCCCCGTGGCGGCGCCTGGCGACGCGTTGAGCCCGACCGTGAGGAGGTCACCCCTCCCCCTCGCCCTCTCCTTGGCTTCGGGGTCGAACTGGGGGTGGAGCAGCTGGTCCACCTGATTCGGCGTCACCCTCATCAGAGCCGTCTCCTTGTCTATCAGCCCCTCGTTGCACATGTCGACGGCAATCTTCACGGCGGACTTAGCGGTCCTCTTCCCCGTCCTCGTTTGGAGGATGTAAAGGACCCCGTTCTCGATGGTGAACTCCATGTCTTGCATGTCCCTATAGTGGGCCTCCACGCTTTCTGCGATCTCCTCTAGCTGCTCGTATAGGTCCGGTTGCTCCCTCCAGAGCTCAGCGATCTTTATGGGTGTCCTGATACCGGCGACGACATCCTCCCCTTGAGCGTTGAATAGGAGCTCGCCGAATAGGCTCTTTTCCCCGTTCGCCGGGTCGCGAGTGAACAGGACACCGCTCCCCGAGTCCCAGCCCATGTTCCCGAAGACCATGGTCTGGATGTTACAGGCGGTCCCCATGTCGTCGGGGATCCCCTCTGCCCTCCTGTAGGTGACCGCCCTCGGGATGTTCCAGGAGTTGAACACCGCTGCGATCGACAGCTTCAGCTGCTCGTAGGCGTCGGTCGGGAAGGGATCGCCTACCTCCTTCTCGTAGACCCTCTTCTGGCCCTCGACCGTGCGCTTGAGGCCCTCGACGCTGATCTCGGTGTCGACCTTCGCCCCCTCCCGCTTCTTCTCCTCCTTGTGGACCTCGTCGAACTTCTCCCTCTCGGCGTCCATGACGACATCGCCGAACATGGTGATGAGCCTGCGGTAGGCGTCGTAGACGAACCACTCTTCACCGGTGAGCTTCACGAGGCTGGCCGCCACCTCGTCGTTTAGCCCGAGGTTGAGGACGGTGTCCATCATCCCGGGCATCGAGACCGGGGCCCCGCTCCTCACCGAGACCAGCAGCGGGTTCTCCGGGTCCCCGAAGCTCTTCCCGGTCCTCTTCTCGAGGACCCTGACGTGCTCCAAGACCTCCTCCCAGAGGCCCTCCGGGAACTCCCCTCCAGCCTCGAAGAAGTCCTGGCAGGTCTTGGTCGTTATGATGAAACCTGGTGGAACCCTGAGCCCGAGGTTCGTCATCTCGGCGAGGTTCGCCCCCTTCCCCCCGAGGAGGTCCCTCATGTCCTTATTGCCTTCCTCGAAGTCGTACACCCGCTTGACCACTATCCGCCTCTCCCTATCTCACATTTCTACAAAGGGGGTTGCTCATAAGTTTACCTTCTACGTCACCTGTCGCTACGACCAGAAAACGATATCTTTAGAATCGATACAGATTGTAAGATTCGAGTTGTCTGATCTGGAGGGTTTGAAGGAGAGGGTCAAAGAGGCTGTCGAGGAGCAGAGGGAACGCCTATTCGAGGTGAGCAACTGGCTCTACGAGAATCCGGAGCTGGGGAGCGAGGAGTTCAAGGCCGCCGAGCTGTTGACGTCCATTCTTGAGGAGCACGGCTTCCGCGTGGAGCGGGGGCTTCTCGGAATGCCCACGGCTTTCTGCGCCGGTTTCAGGGGTAAGGGGGATGGTCCGAGAGTCGCCGTCCTCGCCGAGTACGACGCCCTTCCAGGCGTCGGCCACGGGTGCGGCCACAACCTCATAGCCGCCTCTGCGATCGGCGCAGGGATAGCCGCGAGCAGGGTCGTCGACGAGATGGATGGCAAGGTCCTTGTCGTCGGGACGCCCGCGGAGGAGGGCAGGGGCCTGAGCGGCGGCAGCAAGGTCATCATGGCCAATAACGGGTTCTGGGACGACATCGACGCCGCCGTCATGCTCCATCCTTCAACGAGGTACAGCGTTGGGGGCAGGTCCCTCGGGATCTGGACCGTGAAGATGGAGTTCGAGGGCCAGACCTCCCACGCCGCCGCCAGCCCCCACGAGGGGATAAACGCCCTCAACGCAGCGGCCCTCGCCTACATGGCGACCCACATGCTCAGGCAGGAGGCGAGGAGGGACGCCAACCTGGTGATCCACGGCATCATCTCCGAGGGCGGCCTCGCCTCTAATATCATCCCTGACAGGGCCGTCTGCGACTTCGGCGTGAGGAGCAGCGACGACGCGTACCTTGAGGAGATGGTCGGGAAGGTAGCCCGCTGCGCCGAGGGAGCGGCGATTGCGACTGGTGCGAGGGTGAGGGTAGCCCCTCGTCGAGGTGCTCTGGAACAACTACGCATCCCTCGGCGTCGAGATGAGCCACTGGAAGGAGACCATCAACGGGATGCCGATGGCCTCAACCGACTTCGGCGATGTCTCACAGAGGATACCCACCGCCGGCTCCAACATCAAGATCGCCGAGCCGGGGACCCCTAGCCACAGTAGGCAGATGGCCGACGCGTCGGTGACCCCGGAAGGGCTGGAAGCGATGATCGTCGGCACCAAGGCGTTGGCGATGACTCTGATCGAACTCTTGGCTGAACCACAGAAGCTGAAGCAAGTGAGGGACTACTTCGAACGCCACCATGATAATTGAAGTCAGTCACAGGACCTGAAGGGAAAACCCACCAGTCGATCAATGCTTGAGCGATGGCTTGAACGCCGTTTAGATAAATGGCTTCTCAAGAAATCGCACGATATCGATTGTAGTGTAACAACATATACCTTTTTCTTCATTTCGTGTAATAATAAAAGATTTTATAAGGTACCACCTGGGGGGGTTGATGATATGTCGTGCGAGGTAGTGGTTAGTTGATGGAATATGACCCCTAAAGAAATTGCTCGGGATCTCGCCACAATCGTAGGGGAAAATAATGTAACAGACAAAATCTTTGAAAGGAGACTGTATGATCATGACATAGCCCCCTTACCCTCAGAAATTTCTTTGATCTTCAAAACGGTGCCAGACGTGGTCGTCAAACCCAGAAAAGTCGAGGAAGTAGCTGAGATCATCAAATACGCGAATTCAAATGAGGTCCCCATCATCCCGAGGGGTGCCTCATCGTGGGGATACGGAGGTACGATACCAACGAATGGGGGCATTGTCCTCGAGCTAACCGAGCTCAAGAAGATCGTGGGCCTCGATAAAGAAAACATGACGGTGAAGGTGGAGGCGGGATTACGCTGGAAGAAATTGCTGAGTTTCTTGGAAGAACAGGGTCTCGCATTCAACGTCTACCCTTCCAGCTCGCCCTCAGCAACGATAGGCGGATGGATCGCCACGGGGGGCCTCGGTATAGGCTCCCTGAAATATGGACACTTACAGGAGCACATCAAGGAGATACAAATCGTGACTCCGATTGGCGAGATAGTTACGTTATCCAATGATGAGCAGGGCGACTCGAGTCTTTTCGGCTCCATTTTCGGATCAGAGGGCACCTTGGGCGTGATCACTGAAGCTACGTTACAAATACACCCCAAACCAGAGAAGATACTGCCAATGTTAGCTTCCTTCGATGGTATAGAAACAATGGTGGATGTGATAGATAAAGTCGTGAAGAGGCCGGTAAAACCTTTCTTCATCGAGATCCAAGACAGGGACTATCTTGAGATTAAAAGATCGATCGGTATTTCCGCGCCCGACGTGGCAGTTCTCGCCCTATTCGTCTATGAGGGTCCAAGCGAGCAAGTCGAAAATGATGCGGAGTACCTACGGGGCTTAGTCTCCGACACCGGCGGTTCCATGTGGTCCCACGAGATGGCTGAAAAGGAATGGGACGAAAGGTTCTACTATATGAGGATAAGGAGGGCCGGACCGACGTTACTAGCAGGGGAGGTGACGAACCCCCTCACAAGACTCCAAAATGTGATAGATGAAACAAGGAAGATCAAGAAGAATCACAAGCTCCAGATGGGCGTCAAATGTTTCATGGTCTCGGAGGAGACTGTGCTCTACATGCCGATGTATCTGGCCGACGAACGAGAAAGGTGGAAGTTCCTGTCGCTGCTACCGGTGGTAAACGAAATAACTTCCGTGGGTTTGAAGGCAGGGGGCCGCCCTTACGGTTTCGGGATCTGGAACTCTTTCTATCTGAGAGACGTGTTCGGGAATGATAAAGTCAAGGAGATGAAGGATCGGAAGAAGAGGATGGATCCGAAAAATATAATGAATCCAGGGAAAATGTATCAGGTCAAAACGAAGTTCGGCATCCCCCTTTGGGGTTTCGCATTTAAAATTTTCACCTCACTTCTCGGGATCTTGAAACACTTCTGAGGGGGCGAACGAGTTGAAGATGTCTAAGATAAAAGAACATGGCCTTGAACTGGAACTCTACTCATGCGCCCAGTGTGGCTACTGTCAGGACATTTGCCCTATATACGAGGAGATACCATGGGAATCCGCATCCCCTCGAGGGAAGCTATACTGGATCAAGAAAAGCCTCACAATGGGGGTCCTTCGACCAAACGTGGAACTCGACGAAGATTTCGTGGACAGACTTTTCCAGTGCACCCTATGCGGTCGATGCCACGAGGTGTGCCAGACAATGATCGACACTATGAAGATCTGGAACACTGCACGGATGCAGATCAACCATGCAGGTCTTCGTCCCAAGAACCTAACGGCCATCGTGAACAACTTAGAAGAAATGAAGAACCCGTATGGTTTGGAGGCCGACATGAGACTTGACTGGGCAGACTATACGGGCCTAGATGATGTACCTTTGAAAGACGAGGCTGAAATCGCCTACTTCGTGGGATGTACAACCGCTTTCAAGGGTGTAAATCACAATATAGGATATTCAACGAGCCAGCTACTGAATCATCTTGAAGAGGACTGGACCTTACTTGGCGAGGATGAATGGTGCTGTGGTAGTCCTCTCATCATGGCAGGTGAAGAGGAGAAGGCCTGGGAGTTCGTAGAACACAATATAGAGGAGATCGAGAGGAGGGGCATCAAGGTACTCCTCACAGGATGTCCGTCCTGCTATAGAATGTGGAAGTTCGAGATCCCTGAACTCCTTGATATAGAATTGAGCTTCTCCGTCAAACACACTCTAGAGCACATCTACCGACGCATCAAAGAAGGGAAGCTGACGACACTGGCTTCAGATGAAAGAACTACATACCACGATCCCTGCGAACTCTCCAGATTGGGGGGCGTAGTGGAAGAGCCTAGGGGGATCTTGAAGGCCATCTCGAAGGGTTTCGTTGAGATGCCGGAGCACGGCATAGATGTCAGATGCTGTGGCGGTGGGGGCTTGCTTCAAGCCACTAACAATGAACTCCGACTATCGATAGCCAAATATCGCCTAGAACAAGCGAAATCCGTCGATGCTGAGATCCTTACCTCAGCTTGCCCTGCGTGCAACCTCACATTTCAAGATGCCATTAGAACGACGGGTGATAAGTTAGAGGTTCTTGACCTTACAGAGTATATTGCTCGACAATTAGATCTTTGAGGTAGAAAAAAATTACCTCCACTTATCTAATGGGAGAGACAATAAAATTTTTAAAAAAAAATAATCAGTTTTTTAACGATCTAAACATTGGTTCCGAGTACTCTTTTGAATGGTTTTCTGTTACTGTTTAGGGTTTGGACATTGGTCAGTAATCCAGAAAATCGTGCATTCGAACATATCCCCGAGCTTTTCTAAGCTGCGCGCGCACTCTAGTTCGAACGATATGTTCTTGCTGACAACCATAACGAGATACGCGCGATGTTGGTTCTCCTTATAATAAATCCTCCTCTTTTTATCTATTTTTGAGGTATACCAATACCTTTTTATTAATTCATGATGGAACAGAAAAGAAATGAAACGGGTTGCATCACAAGATGGGTTGAAGTGTCCTTACTGTGATGAAAAACTCTCTTCTCATAGAGCACTTAGGATTCATGTCGGCGCCTTGCACCGAGAGCAGACAGACGAGTTCATGGAGGAGTATTTCGGTGGGCGCTGGATCGAAGCCGACTTCATTTCCTTAATGCTCCAGAGGGCGATGGGTGATCTGACCGAGGAGTCCTGCAAGCAGTGTGGCAAGTGTGCGGTCGGATGCGCCATCCCGATAGTCTTCGAAGGCCTGCCCCCCTACAAGGTATCCACGAAAGTTCAATCCGGAGAAGCGAAGGAACTGCTTAAATCCGACGTGATCTGGGCTTGCACGTCGTGCCTTGCCTGCGAGGAGCGGTGCCCGGCCGACATGTCGCCCTACGAGGTCGTATCCGTCCTGAAAAACCTGTCAGCGCGCATCGGCTACCATTACCCTAGGGGATACAGGGACCTCGAAAGGAACGTATCGAAGTTCGGCTTAATACAGAAGCCCAAGGCGGTGCTCGCGAGGAGCGGAGAGCATTTCGACAGGGAGGCACTCGGCCTTCCGTGTCTTCAAGGGCCCACCGACATAGGGAAGTTCAAGGAGGCCCTCGGCAGGCTGTCTGGGATGAGGGTGGTCCTTTGAGGTACGCTTTGTTTCAGGGGTGCGTCGCCCAGACGGAACAGTACGGGTGCGAGCTGTCCGCTAGGGAGGTCCTGCCCAAGCTCGGCGTAGAGCTCGTGGACCTGGAGGGATCTAGCTGCTGCGGATTCCTTTCGTTCCACAATTCATCCCCCATTGGCTGGAAGTACTTGACGGCCAGGAACCTCGCTTTAGCCAAGAAGCTCGGTCTAGACATCCTTACCCTGTGCAACTGCTGCCACCTATCCTTCTGCGAGGTCAAGAGAGACTTGGAGGCGGACCAGGGGCTTCGGAAGACCATAGATGAGACGCTGTCGATCGAGGGCCTGGAATACGGAGGCGGAGCTGAGGTCTACCACATCTTGGAGGTCCTCCACGACCGGGTCGGCACCGATGAGATAGCAGCCCATGTCACCAGGCCGCTGAGAAACCTAGATCTGGCCTCCCACCCCGGTTGCTACGCCTTCAGGCCTAAAGTCCTCAACAGGCCAAACGACGGGGAGGATCCCAGGAAGCTTGGAGATCTCATCAAAGCGCTAGGAGCTGACTCTTCGGACTATGACGAGAAACTCGACTGCTGTGGCTCGTCCATATCCTACGCCGATGGGGAGCCCTCTCTGAGGATCGCAGGCTCGAAGCTCAAGGCCATCAAGGACCGCGGGTTCGACGGGCTCGTGACCGTCTGTCCCCTATGCTTCAAGATGTTCGACGGCGAGCAGCCAGCCATGCGCAGCCTCATGGGGGAAGGAGTCGTGGATGTTCCCATTTTCTACTACACCCAGCTCTTGGGGCTGTCGATGGGAATCTCGCCTGAGAAACTGGGGCTGCACTTGAGTCTCAGCCCTGTAGAGGGGTTCCTAACCAACGTTTGAGAAAGCTGTTTTTTCACCGATAGGATGTGTTGTGAGGTATTTATGAAATTGAATAAGGATGGCTTGAAGCCTGAGTGCTCCGATTGTGAGGCCAAGAAGAGCTTCTACCCGCCATGCAGGGAGGCCTGCCCGGCCAACGTCAACGTCCAGGGTTACGTCTCCCTGATATCCAATGGGAGGTTCAGGGAGGCCCTGGAGATTATCAGGAAGGACAACCCCTTCCCGGCGGTCTGCGGGAGGGTGTGCTTCGCTCTCTGCGAGGAGGAGTGCACGAGGAAGGACATCGACGCGTCGGTAGGCATCCGGCTGCTAAAGCGCCTGGTCTCGGATCTCGAGTTCGAATCTGAGCGGGCCGCTCGCGCAGAGCGTGTGCCCCCGACGACGGAGGAGAAGGTCGCCGTGATCGGCTCTGGGCCCGCGGGGTTGACTGCCGCCTACTTCCTCGTCAAGATGGGCTATCCCGTTACCGTCTTCGAGAAGGACCCCAAGCCCGGCGGGATGCTAAGGTACTGCCTACCGATGTACAGGCTGCCAGAGGACGTGCTGGACGCCGAGATAAAATACATAGTCGACACCGGCGTCGACGTGAAGACGAACGTCAACGTGGGGGAGGACGTTGCCCTAGGAGTCCTCCTGGACAGGGACTACCGGGCCGTGTTCATCGCGGCTGGAGCCCCCAGGAGCCGTTCCATGAACATAGAGGGGGAGGACCTGGGAGGCGTTACAAACGCCCTCGACTTCCTGAGGGACGTCCACACGGGCAAGATAGAAAGGCTCAGCGGAAGGGTCGTGGTCGTGGGCGGTGGAGACGCCGCCATAGACTCCGCCAGGACCGCCATCCGCCTTGGGCCCGATGAGGTAACAGTCGTGTACCGCAGGCGGAGGGAGGACATGCCCGCCCGCCCCGAGGAGGTGGAGGAGGCGGAGAGGGAGGGAGTGGATTTCGTCTTCCTTGCGAACCCCGCCAGGGTGCTGGGCGACGAGGCCGTAAAGGCGGTCGAATGCGCTAGGATGCGCTCCGGGGAGCCCGATAGCAGCGGCAGGAGGCACCCAATCCCGATCCCCGGCTCCGAGTTCGTCGTCCCAGCCGACCTGTTCATAGAGGCGGTGGGGGAGATCACCGACCTCTCCTTCATCACAGAGAGCATCAAGGTGACGAAGAGGGACACCGTCGAGGCCGATCCCATCACCTTCGAAACGAGCATGCCCGGGGTCTTTGCAGGCGGGGACGTCGTGACTGGGCCGAAATCCGTCATCGACGCCATTGCCGCCGGGAAGAAGGCGGCGAGGGCCATAGACCTCTACCTAAAGGGCGAGGGCCTCGGCGCGCTCAGGGCCGAAGAGATGGAAAAGACAACCTGGGTCAAGGAGGGGGTGACCCTTGAGAGGAAGCCGTGGCAGGAGTCCGACCGCCTTCCTCTGGAACGGAGGTGGAGCAACTTCGACGAGGTGGAGCTCGGGTTCACCAGGGACCAAGGGATCCGAGAGGCCCTGAGGTGCCTGCACTGCGGGCCCTGCGCAGAGTGCCTCGAGGACAAGGGCCTATGCGAGCACGACACGCCCGTGATCGACGAGGAGGCCTGCAGTGGCTGCGGAACCTGCGTCTCAGTCTGCCCCTTCGAGGCCATGAGTAAGGACGAGGAAGGCATAGCGCAGGTGGACGAGGCACTGTGCAAGGGCTGCGGCCTCTGCGCCGCCAGTTGCCCCGAGAGGGCAATCATGATGACCGCCTTCACGAACGAGCTCCTGATGGAGGCTATCGCCGCATAAGGGTGGACGGCATGGATGAAAAAAAGATCGCACTTTTCGTGTGCGACTGGGCAGTGAACCCAGAAAGGGTCACCGAAGCGCTCGCAGGGCTCCCAGCTGACATCAGGCTCGCGAAGGTGAAGTGCACGGGAAGGATTGACCCGGTCTTCTACTTGGACTCGTTCCTGAACGGGGCCGACGGGGTCCTCGTCGTCGGCTGCAAAGAGGGGGACTGCCACTTCGTGGAGGGGAACCTCCAGGCCGAGAACAAGATCAAGATGGTCGGGAAGCTGCTCGGCCTGGTCGGGTTCGAGCCCGGGCGGGTGAGGGCCGAGTGGATGTCTGCCGTGGAGAAGGGGCGGTTCGAGGAGTCCGTAAAGGGGTTCGTAGGCCACATTGCGGAATTGGGCGGCAACCCCCTCTCCACCGGAGAACCAGACCCCCTGCTCCGGGAGAGGATGCTGGCCGCTAAGGCCACCGTCGAGGGCTTCAGGGACAGGACTCTCGCCAGTAAGGAGCTCGAGCTGACCGAGAGGGGGAATGTCTACGGGGAGAAGGTCCCGAGGTTCAAGTTCGAAGAGGCACAGGACGAGGCGCTGAGGGCCGAGTTCTACAGGAACTGGATATACCTGCTGCTGGAGAGGGGCGCATCGTCCGTGCAAGGGCTCTCCGAGAGGGTCGGCCTACGCGAGGATCAGGTGCTCCGCCACATAATCGCGATGCGCCAGAGGAACCTGGTCGACATGGACCGAATAGACGACGTTACCCCATACTACAAGGCCCTGGAGGCCCTGAGATGACCGACAAGGTCGGTGCCGTCCTCGTCGTCGGCGGCGGCATCGCGGGGATCCAGGCTAGCCTCGACCTCGCCGACTCGGGCTTCAAGGTCTACATGCTCGAGAAGCAGCCGAGCATCGGCGGCGTCATGACCCAGCTCGACAAGACGTTCCCGACGAACGACTGCGCCATGTGCATCCTCGCCCCGAAACTCGTTGGGGCCGGGAGGCACAACAACATAGAGCTGATCACATACTCGACCCTTGAGAGCGTCGAGGGGGAGAAGGGACACTTCAGGGTCACACTCAACAGGCGGGCCAGCAGGGTCGACCTGGAGAAGTGCACCGGCTGCGGCGACTGCGCCCAGAAGTGCCCGGTCTCGGCCATCGACGAGTACAACGAGGGCTTCAGCGAGCGAAGGAGCGTGTACATCCGGTTCCCCCAGGCGATGCCCCTCACTTACACTATCGACAGGGACAGGTGCATAGGTTGCGGCATCTGCAGCGAGATCTGTAAGGCGGGGGCGATCATGTACGACGAAGAGGACACGGAGACCGTCCTGGACGTTGGCTCGATCATCCTCGCCCCGGGCTTCGAGTCGTTCGACGCGAACATCCTCGGGGAGTACGGATACGGCAGGTTCCCGAACGTCGTCTCTAGCATAGAGTTCGAGCGAATCCTGAGCGCCACCGGGCCCTACGGTGGGACCGTGCTCAGGCCGTCGGACGGTAGGCTGCCGAGGAAGTTGGCTTTCATCCAGTGCGTCGGCTCCCGGGACGAGCGGGTCGAGAACCCGTACTGCAGCAGCGTCTGCTGCATGTACGCGATCAAGGAGGCGGTCATCGCGGAGGAGCACAACCCGGGGCTGGAGCCGACGATATTCTTCATGGACATCAGGGCCTTCGGGAAGGAGTTCGACGAGTACTACGAGCGTTCCCGGGAGGAGCACGGCGTCAGGTTCGTCAGGTGCAGGGTCTCCCACCTCGACGAGGAGCCCGGCACCCACGACCTCCTAGTCACCTACGACGAGGACGACATCGTCCACAGGGAGAGGTTCGACATGGTCGTCCTCTCCGTCGGCATGAAGCCACCCTTCGACGCCGAGGGGCTGGCCGAGACCCTTGGCATAGGGCTGAACCACCACGGCTTCTGTGAGACCGGGCTCTTCAGCCCCATCGAGACGACGAGGCCCGGCGTCTACGTCTGCGGCGCCTTCTCCTCCCCCAAGGACATACCCGACAGCGTCGCGCAGGCTAGCGGCGCCGCGATGAAGGCAGCGAGACCCATCGCTTCCGCGCGGGACACATTGGTCACGCCCGTCGAGTACCCGCCGGAGAGGCCGGTGGAGGGCTTGGAGCCAAGGATAGGCGTCTTCGTCTGCCACTGCGGCATCAACATCGGGGGCGTCGTCGATGTCCCGGCAGTGATGGAGTACGCGAGGGGCCTGCCGAACGTCGCCTACGCAGAGCGCAACTTGTACACCTGCTCCCAAGACACCCAGGAGAACATCATGGAGAAGATTTGGGAGCATGACCTGAACAGGGTGGTTGTCGCCAGCTGCACCCCCAGGACCCACGAACCCCTCTTCCGGGAGACGCTGCAGAGCTCCGGGCTGAACCCCTACCTGTTCGAGATGGCGAACATCAGGGACCAGTGCAGCTGGGTGCACATGCACGAGCCCGAGGCGGCGACGGAGAAGGCGAAGGACCTGGTCAAGATGGCCGTCGCCAAGGCCAGGCTGCTGAAGCCCCTGAAGAAGCCCGAGGTTGAGGTCACACCCGTTGCGCTGGTAATTGGCGGGGGCCTGTCCGGGATGACGGCTGCCCTCGAGATCGCCGAGCAGGGGTACGAGGTCCACCTCGTCGAGAAGGAGGAAGAGCTCGGCGGGAACCTGAGGAGGATCATGTACACGCTCGAGGGGAACGACCCCCAGGAGAGGCTAAGGGAGCTGATCTCGAGGGTCGAGGGCAACGGGAATATCAAGTTACACCTCGGGACCAGGGTTGAGGACGCCCAGGGATACGTCGGGAACTTCGAGACGACCCTCCTCGACGGCAAGAGGGAGGAGGTGGTCAAGCACGGGGTCGTGATAATCGCCACGGGGGGTGTGGAGTACACACCGACGGAGTACCTCTACGGCGTCGACGACGGCGTAATGACCCAGCTCGAGCTCGAGGGGAGGCTCGCCGGCAGGGACATCAACCCTGAGTCGGTCGTCATGATCCAGTGTGTCGGCTCGAGGTGCGAGGAGAGGCCAAACTGCTCGAGGATCTGCTGCAGCGACGCCGTGAAGAACGCTCTGAAGATCTTGGAGGTCAACCCCGACGCGGCGGTCTTCGTCCTGTATAAGGACATGCGCACCTACGGGTTCAACGAGGACTACTACAGGGAGGCGGCCAGGAAGGGCGTCATCTTCATCCGCTACGACGACGGCCGCAAGCCCGAGGTCTCGAACGACGGCGGTCTCAAGGTATCGGTCATCGACCCGGTCCTCAGGGAGAGGGTCGTCATCGAGCCCGACACGTTGGTCCTCAGCGCCGGGGTGCTGCCTGCGGCCGACAACCCGAGGATCGCGGGTCTCTTCAAGGTCCCGCTGAGCAAGGACGGGTTCTTCCTCGAGGCCCACATGAAGCTGAGGCCCCTTGACTTCGCTACGGACGGCGTCTTCCTCTGCGGCATGGCCCACAGCCCCAAGCCGATAGACGAGAGCATAAGCCAGGCCTGCGGCGCGGCGGCGAGGGCGATGACGATCCTCTCGAGGCCGATGCTAGAGGTCGAGGGGGCCATCGCCGTTGTGAACGAGGACCTCTGCTCCGGCTGCAGGATGTGCGAGGGAGTCTGCGAGTTCAACGCCATCGAGATAATCGAGGAGGACGGCAAGGTCCACTCCCACGTGATCGAGGAGGTCTGCAAGGGTTGCGGCGTCTGCGTTTCCACCTGCCCGTCCGGCGCCATAACTGCGGGCCACTTCACGGACGACGAGATACTGGCTCAGGTGAGGGCCGCACTCTTGGAGGCGACGTCATGACCGAGTTCGAGCCCAGGATCGTCGGCTTCCTCTGCAACTGGTGCAGCTACGCAGGCGCGGACCTGGCCGGCGTCAGCAGGTTCCAGTACCCTCCGAACCTGAGGGTCATCAGGGTGATGTGCAGCGGGAGGGTCCACCCGGCCTTCATACTCGAGGCCTTCAGGGACGGCGCCGACGGGGTTCTCGTCGCCGGCTGCCACCCGCCGAACGACTGCCACTACATCTCTGGCAACCTCAAGGCCCAGAGGCGGGTGGCGATGCTGAAGAGGCTTATGGCCCAGCTCGGCCTGGAGCCCGAGCGGCTGAGGCTCGAGTGGATCTCCGCCGCGGAGGGCGACAAGTTCGCCAGGGTGATCCGGGAGATGGTCGAGGACCTCAAGAGGATGGGGCCCAGCCCGCTGAGAGCGGCGGAGGCCGTCGTTGCGGGGGGTGAGTGAGTTGACGAAAGAGAAGGAGATCAGGATCAGGCCAGAGAACGTGGAGTTCAGGCGCAGGATAATGGAGATCCCCGGCGCAGAAAGGCTCATGCTCTGCTACCAGTGTGGCAGCTGCACCGCCGACTGCCCGATCGCCATGCGGGTGGACGAGTTCAGGCCCAGGCGCATCGCGAGGCTGGCTGCCTACGGCCAGAAGGAGAGGCTGCTTGAGGGAGACACGGTCTGGCTGTGCGCGGGGTGCTACACCTGTTACGAGCGCTGCCCCGAGCAGGTCCGGGTCTCGGAGATCATCTCAGCGCTCCGGAAGCTCGCGCTGAAGGAGGGGATAATCCACCCGACTTACAAGGCGCTGATGAAATCCATCGCCGATATGGGCTACATCTACGAGATAGACGACTTCCAGAACGAGATGAGGGAGGACGAGGACCTGCCTCCAGCCCCCGAGCCCGACACCGAGGAGGTTGAGAAGATAATGAGGGAGACGGGTTTCCTCGACCTCGTGGAGGGATGCTGAGTTGAGGTACGCCTTCTTCCCGGGCTGCACGACCCTCGCCCGCCTCTGGGGCTACGAGATCGCCACCAGGAGGGTGGCGGAGAAGCTCGGCGTCGAGCTCGTAGACATGCCTGGATCGAGCTGCTGCGGTACGACCTACCTCGAGACCCTGGACCACAAGACGGGGCTGGCCGTGGCCGCCCGGAACATCTGCATCGCCGAGGATATGGGCTTGGACATAGTTACGATCTGCAACGGCTGCACCGAGGTTCTGATGAAGGCGAACAAGGAGCTGAAGGAGGACCCCGAGCTCAGGGCCGAGGTGAACGAGGTGCTGGCCAAGGTCGGGAAGGAGTTCAGAGGCACCGTGGAGGTCAAGCACTTCGTCAGGATGCTGAAGGACGACATCGGCCTGGAGAAGATCGAGTCCGAGGTGGCCCGCCCCCTCCGGGGGCTCAGGGTCGGCTCCCACTACGGGTGCCACATGCTGAAGCCCTCGGACGTGATGCTGTACGACGACCCAGAGGTGCCGACGACCCTAGACGAACTCGTGAACGTCACGGGTGCGGAGAGTGTACCATACCCCAACAAGTTGGAGTGCTGCACAGGGCCGATCATGGGCATCAGGGAGGCTGTCACATGGAGCGTTGGCCTTGAAAAGGTGGAGACAGTGAAGAAGTACGCGGACATACTGATTACGGCCTGCCCGTTCTGCTACCTGACGTACGAGAGGTGCCAATTGATTTATGAGAACTCCCCCAACGTTCCAGTCGTCCATTACCCCCAGCTGCTAGGCCTGGCGCTCGGGATCGACTACGACGACCTGGGGTTCGATAGCAACAAGATCGACGCCTCTATGCTGAAGAAGTTCGAGGAGGGATGATAGTTGGATAAACTAAAGTTCGGGTTCTACTGGGCCGCCAGCTGCGGGGGCTGCGAGATCGCCGTCCTCGACATAGACGAGAAGATACTCGACGTGCTGGAGATAGCTGAGGTGGTCTTCTGGCCGGTGGCGATGGATGTCAAGTACAAGGACGTCGAGGCGATGCCGGATGGCTTCATGGACGTCTGCTTCTTCAACGGCGCGGTGCGCACCGAGGAGCAGGAGCACCTCGCCAAGCTTCTCAGGAGGAAGGCGAAGGCCCTCGTCGCCTTCGGCTCTTGCGCCCACATGGGAGGTATACCAGGGCTTGCAAATGTCGCCGACCGGAAGGAAGTCTTCGAGAGGGCTTACCTTCAGTCGCCTTCTACGGTGAACAAAGCGAATCTGGTCCCACAGACCAAGGTCGAGGCAAAGGAAGGGATCCTCATGCTACCAGAGTTTTACGATACCGTCATGGCGCTGGACCAGGTCGTGGATGTGGACTACTATCTTCCGGGGTGCCCGCCGGCGCCGAGCCTCATTGTCGAGGCTGTCCAAGCGGTAGCGAGCGGGAACCTGCCTCCGAAGGGGGCGGTGCTGTCCCCCGAGAAGTCGGTATGCGACGAGTGCCCCAGGGTCAGAGAGGAGAAGAAGATATCCGAGATCAGGAGGATCATCGACTTCGAGCCCGACCCAGAGAAGTGCCTCCTTGAGCAGGGCATCGTCTGCATGGGCCCAGCCACCAGGGGTGGGTGCGAGGCCCGCTGCTTAAATGCCAACATGCCGTGCACGGGCTGCGGTGGTCCCTGTCCCGAGGCCATTGAGCAGGGCAGCGCGATGATATCGGCCCTCTCCACGATACTCGGGCTCGCCGAGGAGAAGGATGAGGGCTTCGACCCTAATGCACTCGTCGCCCAGCTCAAAGACCCGGTCGGGACCTTCTACAAATACGGGCTTCCGATCGCCATCATAAACAGGAGGGTAAAGAAGAAATGAGGGCGGTCACGATCGACCCCATAACCAGGCTCGAGGGCCACGGCAAGATCTCGATATTTCTGAACGACGAAGGGAACGTCGTGAACGCCTACCTGCAGATCCCCGAGCTGAGGGGGTTCGAGCGCTTCTGCGAGGGGCGGAGGGCCGAGGACATGCCCATCATCACGCCCCGGATCTGCGGAGTCTGCCCGGTCGCCCACCACATGGCATCCGCCAAGGCCCTGGACGCGGTCTACAATGTGGAGCCCACCCCGATGGCGAAGAAACTCAGGGAGCTGATGTACACCGGCTACATGATCTACGACCACACCCTCCACTTTTACTTCCTAGGGGCACCGGACTTCGTCGTCGGCCCGGACGCGCCGCCAGCCGAGAGGAACATCTTCGGAGTGCTCAAGAAAGTAGGCCTCGACGTCGGCAAGGAGGTCATAAAGCACAGGGCCTACGGGCAGAGGATCACCGAGATCCTCGGCGGCAAGGCGACCCACCCAGCGAGCTGCCTGCCAGGAGGCATCTCGAAAGGGCTGAACGAGGAGGAGAGGATGGAGATGGAGGAAATGGCCCGCTCCTCGGTGGAGTTCGCTAAGTTCAGCTTGGGAATCTTCAACGACGTCGTCCTCGGGAACAAGGGCTACGTAGACCTGATCCTCAGCGACCCCTACCAATTGGAGACCTATAACATGGGCCTAGTCGACGGGGATAACAATGTAAACTTCTACGACGGTGACATAAGGGTGACCGACCAGAAGGGGAAGGAGTACGACAGGTTCGAAGCGAGGGACTACCTGGACCACGTTTGCGAGCACGTGGAGCCTTGGACATACTCGAAGTTCACGTACCTGAAAGGGATCGGATGGAAGGGGCTTGAGGACGGGGCCAAAAGCGGCGCCTTCCGCGTCGGGCCGCTCGGCAGGCTGAACGCGGCGGAGGGCATGGCAACGCCCCAGGCCGACGATGAGTACAGGCGGATGTACGAGACCCTAGGTGGCCGGCCCGTGAACTCCACCCTCGCGTTCCACTGGGCGAGGCTCGTAGAGCTGCTATACGCCGCCGAGAGGGCCGTGGAGCTAGCGACCGACCCTGAGATCACCGGCACCGACCTCAGGAACCCGGTCGGGGAGCCGGGGGAGGGCGTCGGGGTGGTCGAGGCCGCCCGAGGCACGCTGTACCACCACTACAAGGTCAACGACGAGGGGCTGGTGGAGAAGGCGAACCTAATCGTCGCGACGACCAACAACTACGCCCCCATCTGTATGTCCATCAGGGACGCGGCGTGCGGCCTCATCAAGGGGGGCGAGGTCGACGAGGGCCTCCTCAACAAGGTGGAGATGGCCTTTAGAGCGTACGACCCCTGCTTCGCATGCGCAACCCACAGCCTGCCGGGCCAGACACCCCTGGCCGTAGAGATCTACGACAGCGGGGGCAGCCTGCACAAGAGGCTCGAAAGGAACCTAAGTTGAGGAACGCGGTCATCGGGATAGGCAACCTACTCCGGGCGGACGACGGCGTCGGGATACACATCGTCAGGATCCTCCAGGAGGAGATGCCCGAGGTCGACGCCGTCGATCTTTCTACGGCGAACATAGACCTGCTCGATCACATCAGGAGCTGGGACTGTGTCGTCATTGTCGACGCCATAACGACAGGGGCCGAGCCCGGGACAATCCACAGGCTGGAGCCCGGGGAGCTGGTCGAGTCCGACTTCGCCCAATCCCACGGCTTGAACCTCCCGGGCATCCTGAAGCTGGGGGAGCAGCTCTACCCCGAAGAGATGCCGAAGAAAATCGTGATCCTAGCTGTGGAGGCCCGGGATGTGGAGTCTTTCAGCAGCGAACTGACGGAGAAGGTGCGCGCAGCCGTCCCAAAGATAATCGGGATGATCAAACGAGAACTTGAGTAGCTTCTCTCCTAATTTTTCACGGTTTTTTTGGTAGATAATTCTTAGCAGCTAATTTCGGTAATCTATTATTCAGGAAAAAAGGTAAAAAGGTGAGTCCAACTAGGAGTGTTGCCGCCCCGTAATCATCCTTTAACCGTCTTACAGCCAGGATATTTTGCCTGGACTTGAGAGGCGAAAGTGGTCGCCTCTTAGCCCAAAAGTTTCTCCCGCTTTTCTTCCAGTATTTTTCCCAGTTTCCTAATGGTGTCGGTGAACTCGGTGATGAACTGGGGCAGCACCTTGAAGATGGGGAGAACCATAGGCTTCAGGAACACCCTCTCGGGCTCGACGCCCATCTTCTCCAGCTCCCCCCTCACGTCGTCGACGAGCTTCTCCGCGAGCTCCTCCTCGTGGCTCTCCTCGACCTCGCAGATCATTATCCCGTCGGCGCCGAGGCCGAGGGACTTCAGGACGACCTCCCTGTCCAGTATCGCAGTGGAGGGCGTCCTCACGATCCTCATGTTCGTAGGGGAGTGGATCCGCGCCGTCCCGGCGTTGTCAGCGGCGGTGTAGCTGATGTTGTCGTCGTAGAAGCCGACAACGACGACCTCGTCGTCGGCCCCCTCGACGAGCCCTTTGACCTCCTCCAGTATGGCCTCCTTGGTGTAGTTCGGGAGCTTGAGCACCCCCATCGAGCAAGCGGAGACGCAGGCCCCGCAGCCGTTGCACGAGACCACGTCGATCACCGGCGTCTCACCCTCCACGCTGATGGCGCCCCTCGGGCAGACCTCCACGCAGACTCCGCAGCCGTCGCACTCGCCGACGACCACTGGCTTGAAGGGATCGAGCTTCATCCGGCCCTCGCCTAGGAAGTTGGCGACGTGGGAGGCCGCCGCCCTCGCGTCGATGACAGAGTCGTGGATGTCCTTGCACCCCGTGGCTACGCCGGCGGCGAATATACCGGCCCTCAACGTCGAGATTGGGTCCAGCTTCACGTGCTTGCTCGCGATGAAGAAGTCCTCGCCGAGGGCGATCCCGAGCGTTGAGGCCAGCTCAGCGGCGCCAGCCGGGGGCACCATCGCGGACGAGAGCACCACGAGCTCGACCTCGTTCCTGATCCCCCGGCCTGCCGTGGATGAAGAATACGCCCTTCTCCCTCGCCTCCCTGTAGAAGTCCTCGAAGCCCCGGCCTATCATCCTCATGTCCGTGTAGTAGATGTAGATCTTCAGGTAGGGGAGGTACTTTTTAAGGAGGACCGCCTGCTTTATCGTGTAGGGGCAGCAGACGGCGCTGCAGTACGAGACCCCCCTGTGGGGGTCCCGGCTCCCGGCGCACAAGACGTAGGCGATGCTCTTGATCCTGTCCCCATCCTTGGTGGTGAGGACCTTGCCCTCCGTGAGCTCGTTCTCTATGAGCCTCTCCACCTGGAGGGCGTTGACCACGCCCGGGTGCTCAGGGCGGTAGCTCCTGAGCTTTTCCTCGTCTATGAGGTCGAAGCCCGTGGCTACGATGACGGATCCGATGTCGAGCTCGATCATCTTGTCCTCGTCGTCCAGGTTTACGGCCTTTGCAGGGCAGGCCTCCACGCAGTTGCCGCACCTCTGGCAGTTCTCGAAGTCTATCACGTAGGCCGATGGAACGGCCTGGGGGAAAGGCAGGTAGATAGCCTTCCTCGGGTAGAGGCCCTCCTCGAACTCGTTGGGGACCTCGGTGGGGCAGACCGTAGAACAGCGAGCGCACTTGAGGCACTTGTCGATGTCGACGCCCCTAGCCTTCTGCTTGACTAATGCCTTGTAGTTCCCTGGGCCACCCGTGAGGTCGACGACCTCTGCGCCGGTGTATAGTGTGATGTTCTTGTCGTTCCCGACCTCTGCCATCCTCGGGCTCAGGATGCAGGGGGAGCAGTCTAGGGTCGGGAATGTCTTGCTCAGCTGGGCCATGCGGCCGCCTATGCTAGGGTTCCTCTCCACAAGGTTGACCTTGAAGCCCCCCTCGGAGAGCTGGAGGGCGGCGGTTATGCCCGCGACGCCTCCCCCGATGACTAAGACGTCCCTGCAGAGCTCCACCTCCTTTTCCTCAAGGGGATCGAGGGCCAGGGCCCGCCTTATCCCGCCCTTCACGAGATTGACGGCCTTCTCGGTCGCCCCCTTCTCGTGGATCCAGCTGCATTGCTCCCTCACGTTGACGTGGACGAGCTGGTAGCGGTTCATCCCCTCCTCCTCGACGACGTTCTGGAACATCCTCTCGTGCATGTGGGGGCTGCAGCAGGCGACCAGGACCCTGTCGAGCTTACGCCTCTGGATCGCGTTCCTGATCACCTGGAGCCCCGGCTTGGAGCAGAGGAAATCCGTGACCTGAGCCGTGGTCACCCTCTCCATGTCCTTAACTGCGTCCCTGACCTCCTCGCAGTTCACGGTCCCCGAGATATTGCCCCCGCACCTGCAGATGAAAACACCCAGCGCCATATCAGACACCCGCCTTCTCCAGCACCCCGTCGACGCTGACGGAGTTGACGTCGAACCCGAGCTCCTCAGGGTCGATCCCCAGCGCGAGGCCGAGGAGCTGCGGGTAGTAGAGAACCGGGACGCCGAACTCCTTCTCCATCTCGGCCCCCATCAGCTTCTGGTACCTATCGTACATTATCCCACAGAACGGGCAGATGAGCACCATCGCATCCACTTTTCCGCTTAGAGTCTCGAGCTTCTTGCGCGTCATCGCCTTCGCCACGTCCTCCCTGACGGCGAGGATGCCCCCTCCGCAGCAGTCCTCCTTCCCGACGTAGTCGACCGCCTCGGCGCCAGTAGCCTCCACGAGCTCGTCTAGGCTGTGGGGGAACTCCGGGTCGTCGAAGCCGCCACTGAGGGTCGAGGGCCTGACATAGTGGCATCCAGGGTGGGTTGCGATCTTCAGGCCCCCGAGGGGGCGCTTCACCATGCTCCTTATCCTCTCGGTGCCCACGTCCTCGTACAGCATCCGAGCGAAGTGGATCACCCGGGGCCTCTCCCCCGAGTATTCCAGGCCCAGCTGTTTACTCAGGAGGCGGTTCACGTTCTTCGCCGTGGACTCGTCCTTCTCTAGAGTCTCCTCCGCCTTCGCCAGCATCTCGCCGCACGCGGAGCAAAGGGCGACGACGTCGAGCCCCTTCTCTTGGGCCTTCTTGAGGTTCATCGCGGCCATGGAGAGGGCCTTCACCTCGTCGATGGGCTCTATGGGGAACCCGCAGCACCCGAAATCGGCGTCCACCAGCTCTATGCCGAGGGCCTCTGACACGGCCCGCGCTGACTGCTCGTAGTTCATCTGCCTCGACGGTATCGTGCAGCCTAGGAAGACCGCGTACCTCATTTTCCCGCCCCCGCGATCTTCATTACGAACTCCGGCTGTGGCTCCACCTCTGGGAGGTCCCTGTCGTCCCTCTCGTCCTCGGTGAAGTCGTCGATGGGGTAGACCCGGCCATTCTCGGCGAGAACGTCGACGAGCTTCAAGAGGTTCGGCGGGGCGACGCCCTCCTTGGCCGCGATGTTCCTGAGCACCGTCATGACCTCGGGAGGCCTCACGTCCTGGGGGCAGCGCTCCTGGCACATGAAGCACATGGAGCAGAGCCAGATGAATTCGCTGCGGAGGACGATGTCCTTCAGCCCGAGCTTCGCCAGCTTCATGATCCGCCTGGGGTTGAAGGTCTCCTCGATCTCCCTGACGGGGCAGCTGGCGACGCAGACGCCGCACTGGAAGCACTTGCTGAGGTCGGAGGCGCCGAGCTCCCTGTCGAGCGTACGCAGGAAGCGCGTGTCCGACTTGCTTATATCGACTACGGCATCCATGAGTATCCTCCCCTTCCATGCTATGTGGTCATGGATAAATCCTGCGGGTCGGCGGGGGCAGGAGACGCACTAAACGGTGTGCTCTTTTAGCACCAATCATCATTTTTCAATGAATATTTGACAAATTTTCACAAGGCGAAGAACAGGCCTCTCCCCCACAATATCCAATAATGGAGGGCTTTGCACCTGGTGCCAACATGACCGCCTCATGTTGGTGGTCTCTTTAGTCGCTGCTCGATTTCATAGGCTATTACTTTGACTGAATCGGCGAAAGCTGTGTCCATAATTTTCTCGACGTCGCCTAGGGCACCCTCAAGCCCAGCATCGTAACTCACGGCCCCAAGGTAGTGTTGTCCTAGTTGTCTGACCTGCTCCCGGATCGGGCTCGAGGGCTCCATGACCATGTTCTCCACCACGCCCATCACCGGGATTCCCAGCTCGTCCAAGAGGGTGAGGAGCTTCTTCACGGTCTGGAAGGCGACCCTCGAGGGCGTCGTAACGACCAGGAAGTTTATGCCCCTTACAAGCCGGAGGACATCGAGGGTCGCGTCGCCGATCCCGGGCGGCATGTCTATCACGAGGTAGTCGAGTTCACCCCATCGGGTTATCGCTAGGATCTCTATGATGGCGTCGGAGACATCGGCGCCCCTAAGCGGGGCGGGCTTGTCGAGGGAGTAGTATGTGATGGACATATAACGGAGGCCGTGGGCGAGGGGCGGGATTATGCCGTACTCCTCCTCGGGGTAGAGGTCCCCAATGCCGAGTATGACGTGGGTGGCGGGGCTCGTGAAGTCGAGGTCCAGTAGCCCCACTTCGTGGCCCTCCTTTTTTAGGATCAGGGCCAACGTGGACGCCACAACGCTCTTGCCGACCCCACCTTTCCCGCTGGAGACGGCGATGATCCTCCCGACCTTCTCCAGCCGCTTGCCGATGATCTCCAGACGGGGGTCACTCATCCTTCTTGACCCCCTTTATGGACGCGAGGATTACCCCCCGGCCCTCTACGACCTCGAAGTCGGGGCTACCGCAGCCGGGGCACTTGATGTAGACGTGGGCGACCTCGGGGACGAAGTGGATGGCCTCGGAGACCTCCTCGCTCAGCTCCTCCGGGCTGAACCTCCACTCCTCGCCGCAAACCCGGCACCTCAGCCTCGCGGGGATCGTCTCCAGGACGAACCTCGCGTCCTTCATCATCGGCTTTCTGAGCTGCTCGAGGGCGAAGTTTAGCACATCGTGCACCACCTGCTGGAGCTCGCCGATCTTCACCACGACCTCAGTGATCTCGCTGAGCCCCTCTGCCCTCGCAATCTTAACGGCCGTTGAGACCACCCCCTCGGCAAGGGCCCACTCGTGCATATCGGAGCATATCGCGGGCTAGGCTTAATTTATGTTCCTGTCCTCCGGCCCCCAACGTATCCGCGTTTTTGGGGTTCATGTTTTATTTGGTCGGAAGGAAAGGATAAGAGACAATTCTTAAAACGGTGTTTGAGGGGAGAATCCATGTCATGGCTGGCGTCATAAAGCTCGAGCACGGGGGCGGGGGGAGGCTGATGAGGCAGCTCATCGAGGAGGTCATCCTCCCCGCGTACAGGCTCAACAGGGTCGAGGGGGGTATCGGCCTCCCCGAGATGGACGACGGGGCGACCATACCCCTCGGGGGCAGCAACATCGTCCTCACAACGGACGCGTACACGACCAGCCCACTCTTCTTCCCTGGTGGAGACATTGGGAGGCTCGCCATCTGCGGGACCGCCAATGACATCGCCGTCATGGGGGCGGCGCCGATCGCCATGGCCTCAGCGATCATCGTGGAGGAGGGACTCCGGATCGAGGTGCTGGGAAGGGTGGTGAAGTCGATGGGCGCTGCCCTCGACGAGATTGGCGTACCTCTGATCGCCGGGGACACGAAGGTAGTGGAGCAGGGCGGGGTCGTGGAGTTGATGGTGAACACCTCCGGCGTCGGCATAGCCGACCGCGTTGTCACAGACTCCGGGCTCAGGCCCGGAGACAAGCTCATATTCACGGGCACCATCGGGAACCACCAGCTCTCCCTGCTAGTCTCGAGGGAGGGCTTGGAGCTCGACGCGCCCATCGAGTCCGATGTGGCCCCCCTCTCAGGCATGATCGGGGAGGCCCTGCAGGTCGGTGGAATAACCGCGATGAAGGATCCAACGAGGGGGGGCGTCGCCGCGGCCCTCAACGAGATGGCGAGGAAGTCCGGCGTCGACATCTATCTTTATGAGGACGAGATCCCGGTGAAGGGGGTCGTGAGGAGCGCCTGCGAGCTCCTGGGCCTTGACCCCCTTGAGCTTGCCAACGAGGGGATGGCTGTGGTTGGGGTGGAAAGCGACAAGGTAGAAGATGTCCTGAGATCCATGAGGGGCAGCCGATACGGAAGGGACGCCGCCATTGCCGGCGAGGTCCGGGAGGGCAGGGGGAGGGTGATCCTAGAGACCTTTGTGGGAGGGAGGAGGATCGTCAGGGAGCCCGTCGGCTCGCCGATGCCCCGGATCTGCTGAGGGAATCGTTTTAAAGACGCCCTTCAACGGGTAAGAGGAGTCGTCAACAATCTACATGTTAGGAAAGGCTGGGACCGTTGAAGAGGAGAGCCATAGTCACCGTACAGGGCCTCGTTCAGGGTATCGGCTTCAGGCCATTCGTCTACAGGCTGGCAGTCGGGAGGGGCCTGAGGGGCTACGTTAAGAACATGGGGGACGCGGGCGTCAGGATCGACGTGAGAGGCGAGGAGGGCGCCATCAAGGCCTTCTTAAGGGACCTCGAGGCGGAGAAGATCCCTGTCGCCGTCTATACCAAGGTCGATGTGGACTGGCTCGAATACAGCGACGAGTATGAGTGCTTCACCATCGACAACAGCGACCTGGGGAGGAGGGAGGTGAAGCACTCCCTGATCCCACCGGACGCAGCTATATGCGATGACTGTCTCGGGGAGCTCTTCGACCCCGGCGACAGGCACTACCTCTACCCCTTCACCTGCTGCGCCATCTGCGGCCCGAGGTTCACGACCATCACGGACATCCCCTACGACCGGGAGAGGACTACGATGGTCGAGTTCCCCCTCTGCGGGGACTGCGGCGGCGAGTTTCACGGCCCCTTGGACAGGCGGTTTAACGCCCAGACCATCTGCTGCCCCCAGTGCGGGCCAAAGATGACCCTTTACACCCCCGAAGGCTCGGTGATGGACGACGATAACCCCCTCAAGTTGGCCGCGGAGCTCTTGGACGAGGGATGTGTCCTTGCCATTAAGGGCATAGGCGGGGTGCATCTGGCGACGAAGACGACGGAGGACGGGCCCCTCGTCACGCTGAGGGATAGGAGGAGGAAGCCGGGGAAGCCCTTCGCTGTCATGAGTCCTAGCCTTGAGGAGATTGAAAGGTACGCCTTGATCTCCGAGCTGGAGAGAGGGCTCCTCACATCCCTTGCAAGGCCGATCGTGACCCTCAGGAAGCTTGATCCCTTCCCCCTGTCAGATCTCATATCGCCAGGCCTCCACACAGTCGGGGTTATGCTGCCCTACTCAGGGATACACCACGTACTATTTCGCCACACGGAGGAGCCCGCCCTCGTGATGACGTCGGCCAATTTCCCGGGGGAGCCCATGACTGTCTCCAACGAGGAGGCCCTAGAGAGGCTCGGGGGCATAGCCGACTATCTCCTCCTCCACGACAGGGAGATATGCGCCAGGTGCGACGACTCGGTGATGCGGGTCGTCGACGGCGCCCCTTTGTTCCTAAGGAGGTCGAGGGGGTACGTGCCACTGCCGGTGCAGCTCTCCTTCACCTCGGCGAGGAGAGTGATCGCCGTCGGCCCGGAGCTCGCCTCCACGGCGTGCATCCTCAAAGAGGACAAGTGCTACCCTACCCAGCACCTCGGCGACATCGAGAGCCCCGGGGCCCTCGCCTTCCTCAGAGAGGCCATAGGTCACATGGTGAAGCTCCTCAGGCTGGGTAGGCCGGAAGCCGTGGCCCTCGACCTCCACCCGAGCTTCCTGTCAAGGACCGTCGCCGAGGAGATCGCGGAGGAGTCAGGCGCCGCTCTCGTCGAGGTCCAGCACCACCACGCCCACCTGGCCGCGGTGATGGCGGAGAACGGCCTCGGGGAGGAGATAGTCGGGGTCATGTGCGACGGGTACGGCTACGGTAGCGACGGCTCCGCCTGGGGTGGCGAGATACTCGTCGGCGGATACGAGGGCTTCAGGAGGGTCGGCCACCTCGAGCCCCAGCCCATGCCCGGCGGGGACCTGAGCGCCCTCAGGTACGGCAGGATGCTCCAGGGGGTCCTTTACAGCGAAATCCCCCAAGACGAACTCAGGAGATTCCTCAAGGAGAACTGTCTTGAAGGGTTCAAGCTCGGCGAGAGGGAGATCGAGGCTGTCTTCGCCCAGCTTGAGAGGAGATTCAACACGCCCATGACCACGAGCGTCGGGAGGCTCCTCGACGCCGCCTCCTGCCTGCTCGGGGTCTCGTTCAACAGGACCTACGAGGGGGAGGGCGCCATGAAGCTCGAAGCAGCCGCCGCCAGCGTCTCCTCATCCAGGGTCAATCTACCTGTCGAGGTCATCGAGAAATACGGCGTGCTCGTGCTGAAGACCTCCCAAATGGTGAGGAGGCTGTACGAGTTGAGGGGCCAGCACAGGAGGGGGGAGCTCGCCCGCGCCCTCCAGGGGGCCGTGGCCGAGGGCCTGTCCGAGATGGCACTGAGGGCCTCGGAGGAGCAGGGGCTCGGAACCGTCGGCTTCTCAGGAGGCGTCGCCTACAACGAGATGATCAACGCAATCATCAGGAATAGGGTCGAGGAACGGGGCCTTAGGTTCATTCGGCACAGGCAAGTCCCTCCCGGTGACGGTGGGGTTTCGTTGGGACAGGCCGTCGTGGCGTCCCTGAAAGAACTATAGGTCTTCCCGGTAGGCCCAGATCCTGCAGGTGCCTTCGCTGCTCACCATGCAGGCTCCCTTGGGCTTCTCGGGCGTGCACGCCTTCATGAACAGGGGGCACTCGTCCGGCGTGATCTTCCCGATTATGATTAGGTGGCAGCTGCATCCGGGGTAGATGTCCCTGCCTGGGCCGACCTCTATGTCGTGTCTCCTCCTCGCGTCCTGTCGAGAGAACTCCTCCTTCAACCTGAGCGTCGAGGAGGGGATCACGCCTATGCCGCGCCAGGCGCCGTCCACTACGTCGAAGACCTTCGAGGTTGCCTCCTGCGCCTTCATGTTGCCGTCGAAGGTCACAGCCCTGGAGTACTCGTTCTCGAGCCTCGGGATACCCTCCTTTATCTGTTTGAGGATCATGTAAACTGCCATGAGTATGTCGAGGGGCTCGAAGCCGGCGATGACTGTGGGCATGCCGTGCCTCTCGGGGAACCTGCGGTACGGTTTCTCGCCTATGATCGTGGAGACATGCCCCGGGGCTATGAAGCCGTCGAGGTCCAGGTCCTCCATCTCAGCGAGGGACTCCATCGCCGGTGGGATCAGCCTGTGGCTCACAAGGAAGCTCATGTTCTCCGGACACCCCGGGATCTCGAGGGCGTTCATGGGGGTGGTGGTCTCAAAGCCGATCGCGAAGAATGCGAACTCCCTCTCCGGCTCCCTCCCGGCCATGGCGACCGCGTCCCTGACGCTGTAGACCACCCTGATGTCGGCCCCCTGCCCCCTGGCGTCCCCGAGGGACATCTCCGACCCCGGGGCGCGGTACATATCGCCGAAGGTCGCCACCGTCACCCCGTTCAGGGATAGCCAGACGGCCTCGTCGATCTCCCTCGCGGGGACGACGCAGACAGGGCACCCGGGCCCGGCTATGAGGGAGACGCTCTCGGGTATGATGTCCCTGAGCCCTGAGTGGGTAATCGTCCACTCGTGGGTGCCGCAGACGTGGCAGATCTTCACCTGCTCCCGAGGCGTGAGTTCCTTGATCCTACCTCGCAGCAACTCTGCCAGGTTCCGGTCCTTGAAACCCGAGAACTTCTCCACACGCCCCCACCCTGAAACAGCTCTATGCTGGCTCGATATACCCCAGCATCTCCCTCCAGAGCCGGAGGGTCTCCAGGGCGTCCTCCTCGTCCACCACCTCACGGGTCGCACCGTAGCCGAAGTCGACCCTCGCTGTCCTGCCGTCGATCTCGAGGACCTTTCCGGGTATCGCGAGGCACATCCCCTGTGAATTCACACGGCGTTCTTTAAAGGATATCTTTCATCCAACACGTCATATAGGCGTATAAAAAGGAGACAATCTAAAATATAGGTCATCTCAAATCAGGAAAAGAGGTATGATAATTATTTGATTTATTAGTAGATCCACTTTATCCTCTCAATTTTCGTTGGTCCTGAAGACTTTCAGTCCGTGATACTGCTTGTATGCCTCAAAGAAGAAGGCGAGGACGCTGAAGAGGCAGACGGCAACGGTGACCAGGTCCCTGAAGTCCCCCCTCCAGGGATAAAGGACGAGGTACGATACGAGGATACCGGAGAGGAGGGCCCCGTAGACGACCATCCTGGGGATGAGCATTCCCCTGAGCATAAGGAAGCTCCTGAGGGACTCGAGCCTCTCCTCGTCGTTGACCCTGTACTTGCCTTCGACGGGCTCTATTAGCTTCAGGTCTAGGAGTTTATTGATATGATACTGGGCGAGGCTAGGGCTCGAGAGGTTTAGGGAGCGCCAGATCTCCCTGACCCCTATAGGGCTACTTGCCGTGAGGATGCAGAGGTAGACGTCCCAGGTCTTCCCGTAGATCTGCTTCGCACCCACAGTCTTCTATCCCCCATTTCTATGGTAGATCGACCCTGCTAGCTTCGGAGAGGTCGCTCAAGGCGTTCATCATTATCATCTTGCCCGAGATGGTGTAGAGCATGTCGTCGATATAGAGGCTCCTCTCCACGAAGAGTTCGGACTCGAACCAGTAGCCGCTCTTCAGGAATACTTGTGGGTCCTCGATGTGGGTGACCCTGCCCTTCAGCTCTATCCCCTGCTCCCGGGAGACGTGGAAGACGTAGGCCCCCTGGTAGACGTACTCGCCGTGTGCATTTGGGGGGACCTCGCCTGAGTAGTCTCCGGCGTCGATCTTGGCCTCTAGGACGGGTATGACCAGCAGGTTCTTGGCCCAACTGAAGAGAAAGGCCTTGTGGTCGTACAGGGCTTGGGAATCGGTGCCCCTGTCTCCGATCTCGATCTTGTCCAGCTCCTTGGGGTCTGAGACATTGCTCACGTCGAAGAGGCTTATCTTCACCCCCTGGTACCATGCGAAGTCTCCTTCTTCAGCCTCCTCCGTCTCCTTCCCGACGCCTATGAGAGTGTTCTCGTCGTAGGGGTGGAGGTAGTCGGAGTAGCCCGGGATCTTCA
>SMTZ1_10000865_pt1 | contig 30595 bp, 32 predicted proteins | sample DeeMarSWOR136_30_FD_25667 | JGI IMG/M metagenome (IMG submission 25667) | reverse complement strand
AGCCGTGCGAGCAAGGTATCGTACACGGGTGAAGCTTCTTGAGATGCGATACTGCTGTGCGGTGGTAAGGGGGATTAAAGGTCTCCAAGAAGTATCGAAGAACTTTTTGGAGAAAAGGGGGAAGAATTCCCCCTTTGGGGGTGTAGCTCAGGTGGGAGAGCGGTGCGTTTGCAACGCACAGGTCAGCGGTTCGAATCCGCTCACCTCCATTTTTCTTGTGGTTACTTCAGCGTAGCGTGTCTTCAGTCGAAGACGTGACTCCAACAGAGTGTGTCTTCAGCGAGGCATATTATTGTTCGCTTTGCACTTTCTATTTCCCTTGACAATCTGCAAGTTTCTACTATAATATTTCTAGTATAACTAGGAGGCGGACATGAGGATATTAAAGGTATATGCGATTATTGCCCTCTTTTGTAGCTTGGCATGGGCGACATGGGACATAAGATGGTGTGATTCAAATCAATGGGAGCTTGCTATTTCTAATTATGGCAAGCTCGGACAATCTGAAACAACTAATTATGGTGGTTTCTGGCCCAAAGGATCAGGAAAAAACTACATATTTGGCGCCGGTATCTGGGTTGGTGGTATTTTGCCGAATAGTGATACCGTTGTGTCAGTTGGATATCACCCTATGGGTGCAGAAAGCGAATATGCTCCGGGATTGCCGTATTCAAATCCTAATGATCCACAGTGGCAAGTCTATTTTTCAACCGACAGCAACTATCCTTTACCCATTCTGTCATTTCTCGACAGTTATTCTTGTTACAATGAATTTGATACCTTATATCATATACCAGATTCCCATATTCCTGAACCACTTGGCATCACAGTGACACTGAATACCTATACCTGGCCATTTTACTGGTATGGCGATGTTGTTTTTGTTTATTACAAGATTCAAAATGATACAACCTATTCATTAAACAATGTCTATGCTGGCGTGTGCTTTGATGTTGATATTGGGAATGAAGCAGGATCAGCAGCCAATGATATTACCGGTCTTGATCTATCAAGGAAACTCGGGTTTGGTTATCAAGAAGAACCAGAACCAGGTTGGGATTGGGTTGGCAAATTTGGTGTCAAACTACTTTCGCCACAGGTACTTGCGGCTTTCAAACGCTCCACACTTAGTAGTGCACCCGCGTTTGATGCAGAGCGTTATCTTATGCTGGCTGGTTATGATTGGATGACTGGCATGTATGATCCTTATGATTCTTTACCACCACTGCCTGATGATCAGAGGTTTGTCCTTTCGAGCGGTCCATTTAGTCTTATGCCAGGGGATAGCTTATTACTGGATTATGTCATAATCGGTTCGATAGATACGATCATTTTCGATACAACAGATTTGAAAATGAAAGCAGATTCTGTCCAGCACTTTTATGACAATTTCCGAAATTATGGCTGTCATGATGTTCTCCTTGCTTATCCTAATGGCGGTGAGGTGCTTGCTGGCAGTGTTACTGTCAGTTATAGTGCAATATCGAGCACTGGAAATCCGTTAAACATCAACATTCTTCTGTCCACTGACGCCGGTGGAACATGGAGCACAATTGACTCACTATTACCCAATACAGGTACATATATTTGGGATACTGGAAATCAACCTGATGGTTTCTTCTACCTGCTCGGCATCTTTGCATATGATTCTTTGATAATGGGTGCTGATGTGTCGGATGATGTTTTTACGATTAATGGACCGGGTAATGGACCACCATGTTTGCACGTAATTGCTCCCCAGGATTCTGATACAGTATCAGGTGATTTTGACATCACCTGGTATGCCCGCGACCCAGAATTCCTGGATTCTCTGTTAATCAACATATATTTCAAAAGTCACTATGATACTGTTTTTCAAACAGTAGCTACTAATGAACCAAATGATAGCATCTATACTTGGAACACCGTATCTTATCGGAATGGCTCGGGGACGCTAATCGTTGAGACCTCTGATGATACGCTTACAGTCGCCGATACGATTCAGGTTTATGTACTGAATGAAATCTCGGGTGGACCTATGAATCACATTAGTGGTTTGAACAATTGTGTCGATCTATCAGTCCTTATACATCAACCAGGGCAAATTACCGGGCACACCTATGAGCTCAGGTTCTTACAGCATAGGCTCCTATTGTATGACACATATTACTATCCCGAATACATTTATGAGATTACGGATTCTAATACCGGTTTAACAATTCTCGATACTTACAGTCTGAAGGATGGTTATATCTCTGAAGGCATGGGTATTAGTATAAGTGATTATTCTCCTATTGTGGATGGTTTTTCAATAAAAGCACATGCAGCAAGCGGACGGATTACACAAGCGAATTTTCATAGTGTTTCAGTAAATGTTGTTATAGGTTCTTATCCTGAAGATTCAATTAACCTCTTGAATGCAGGACCAAGAAACTGGTGGGCTTATCGTGGTTCACAGCTGCAGATAGATTGGGTAACACATGCAAATGGCGGACTAACGCTTCTGGTTACTGATTTGTCTTATGGTGATACCATTCCTTATAAGCCTTATAGTCTTATACAAAATCCTGATAGCGCATTTGGATGGTGTTTTCGTGAATCATTCGTCGGCGGCGTACCTTCGGACACATTGCGTGCAAATGATTCCTGGATCATGTTGTGTGGCGAAAGGATAAATTTCTCGCGTCTAATTCCTCCACCTCAAGTTAATGACCGCTGGCTAGTCAACCCATATTCGTATGCCTCACCCATCAAAGGAAATATTTATCGCTTCACACCGACAGGGGTGAACGAACGTATGGCAAGCGTATCCTCTATCAGTTTTCAGGTGTTCCCAGTTCCTGCTACAAAGAATCTCACAATCGCTTATAGCGTGACTAAGAGCCAAAAGGTAAAAATAGTGGTATACGATGTCCTCGGCAGACAGGTAAAAAAAATCAAAGACGGAATAGAAAATCCTGGTCACTATAATATATTTTGGGATCGTTTAGATGATAATAACCGAAGAGTATCTGCAGGCATCTATTTTTGCAGGTTTACGACTGGTGAAAAGGAAAGTTATAGAGAGACAAAGAAATTTGTAATACTGAAGTAAATCATATACATCGAATCACTAAGTTATTGATCGTTTAATTCGTTTTGATCGTTTAGAACGTTTCATCCATTTTCACCACTCGATCAGGCATTTGTTTTACACTTATCTTGATGCTAAATTCCAATCTTTTTTTTGTTTTCGAAATCCGAAATTTGCCCTTCGAAGTTAGCAATACGCCCTACGATGTTCTTAGTACCTAGTGCTTAGTGTTTAGTATCTAGTATCTAGTATTTAGTGTAACGCTATCTACTCAATCTTTTCAGTGCTTCTTGATACCGTTGATGTGTTTTTTCTACGATATCATGTGGTAGCTCAGGTGGCGGTGAGTTTCTATCCCAGTTTGTACTTAACAGATAATCTCGCACAAACTGTTTGTCAAATGATACTTGAGAACCACCAGGTTTATATAGTTCTGGATCCCAGAAGCGGCTCGAATCTGGCGTGAAAATTTCGTCAATAAGCACAATTTTATCATTAATCCTTCCGAACTCGAATTTCGTATCAGCAAGAATTATCCCGCGTTCATGCGCATAGTCGTGCGCAAAGTTGTATAATTCAATGCTTTTGTTTTTCATAAACTCGGCATCTTTTTCAGGCACTACTTCTTTCATCTGATCAAAACTGATATTTTCATCATGCCCAGAATGTGCTTTTGTTGCGGGCGTGAAGAGGGGAGAGGGAAGTTTGTCACCTTGTTTGAGATTATCGAATTTAATGCCACCAACGAGTCCGGTTTTTTGATAATCTTTCCAACCCGAACCGGCAATGTATCCTCGCACAACACATTCGACATCGATCGGCTCTGCTTTTTTTACAAACATAGAACGATTAGCCAGAATACTCTTATGCTTTTTTAATTCATTCGGATATTTATCAACATTGTCAGTAATGAAATGATTTTTCATTATATCTTCGGTAAGCTTAAACCAGAGCACGGATAATTTATTGAGAATCTCACCTTTATGAGGAATTAATGTGGGGAGTATATAGTCAAAGGCAGAAATTCTGTCTGTCGCGACGATCAAGAAGTGCGCGTCTAATTCGAATATTTCGCGGACTTTGCCTGACTTTAATTTTTTAATACCAGTAAGATTTATTTCGCCAATTGCTTTATTCAAAGAATGTTATGTCCTTTACTGCACTTAGAACCGCAAAAATTCTTTCGTTGTTGCTTTCAGGATCAATCGGTGTGAAAAAGAACCCACGCCGCTGTGGCGAATATCCCAAGGTCAATCCCTGGAGTACTTCACCGTCCACGAATTCGACCTTCACCTTTTTGCCGATCAACTTTTCATCTTTCAGCTCTTCGAACGATCTCTTAACAACAGGTCTGCTTTTGTCCAAGCCATGCAGTTCTTTGACAAAGAAAACAGCCTTGAGATTCGCTATTTTTACAGCAATAGATTTATCTTCAGTTTCACCTTTTACCACCAGATGAAATACTTCTTTGTGAGGCTGGAAGTCAGCTGTGTAGCCTCTTTCGATCCTACCATCTAAATATCGAACAACCACTCTATTTGGCATAGCGTATTCTATACAGTTTGCTTTGCCTGTCAACCCCGCACCTTTTTCTCTAGTTGTTAAAGATAAACCGTACAGCTTCTTCTGTGTTCTGCACAGACATGTTGTGGCATGAATGCAGTTGTTGCCAAAAAAGGTGCGGGGTTGACATTTAAGAAATTCTTCATATATTATATTGTATATACTATATAGGTTGCACTATATACTATATGATTGGGGACATGCAGAAAATTAGCTATAATTCACGTGTTTGTCATACGTTAATCGTATCTACCTTTGTGCTTAGCATGTTATTGTTATCCTGTGATTCAGAAGAATATACGTATGAGAAAAGTAGATATGAAATTGCATTTGAGGATAGTATCAAGACCTTGCTTGATAATGAAGACGACATAAACAACAAGAATGAAGAGGGATTCACCCCATTATACGTAGCAACAACTCAGCTTTATGTTGATGTAGTCAAGACACTGTTGGAAAACGGAGCCGATCCGAATATACCTATAGATTTAAGAGGATTTACGCCACTGCACGGTGTTATGCAACACCGTCTTTCTGATGTTCTTCAACGTAAGAAAGAGGAGATGGCTATTCGGCTACTCATTGAGCACGGTGCTCAAGTCGATGCATTGGATAAGAATGGTGATCCGCCGCTGAGCATCGCGGTGAGAGGCGGAAGAGAAGATTTCTGCAAATTGCTGATTGAACATGGGGCAGACGTTAATTACATCAACAGAGGATATACCCCATTACATTGGGCCGCGCGTTTTGGTTATTGGAAGGTAGTGGCAGTTCTTATCACACGTGGAGCTGCTATCAATATGAAAACACCGAAAGGAGAAACTTCTTTATTTCTGGCACAAGAAAGAAAATTCGAGATTTACTATGAGGAAAAAAGGAGAAGCGATAAGGATTTCGCTAAAGGCGCTGATTACGACAGGACTATACAAATTCTGAAACAACATGGAGCCAGTTAATCATATCATATTTTTTGCATCTGTGTGCCCATTTTTGTCGTTTGTTTCATGTCGCAGTAACCAGTCTGCGAAGTAGAGGAGGTAATGATGGTTGACAAAAAAACCCAAGAGGAAATTCTGAGAGGTATGGATGAGGCTGCAGCACAGGCAAGGGAAGATTTCAAAACACTTCCCGATGAGGTGCGCCGCCAAGCTGCCGCGTGGGTAAGGAAGTGGTACCTGAAAGCAGGTTACAAGCGTTTGGGTCGTTTCCTGGTTAGCTATGCAAAAGAACAAGAGAAGAAAGCAGATAAATAGAAGGCGATTCGATTTAAAGATAATAACAAGTAAATTGGGGATATGAATGAAAAATGCAACGCGTATAAGTGCACTCATTCTATTTCTATTCACCTTGAATCTTATCTTAGGATGCGCCAGTGTCAGTTGGTTAGATAATGGTGAGAAATACCTGTGTCCGAAATGCAGAAAGAAAGTTGCTTCAGAGCTTGCTCCCTGTATCAGATGTGGCAAGAATGTAACCCCTTATAATTACTGTTATGAATGTGCCAAAGAACTGAATTGTTGCCAACTCTGCGGTGAAAAGAGAAAATAACCAAGGATATTCTTCGCTTTGATTCAGGCTATTTTTCACAGAGGCACCAGGGATCAATAGATGAAAAATTTCTCCAAGGAAGAAGCACAATTTGGTCTTTAACATTATGATTATTGCTTTGGTAATCATATTCATCCACAGGACTTTTTCGGCGATATCTTGGTGCTCGAGTAAAGGGTTAAAATAAAAAGGGGCAGATTATGAATAGATATACGGTAATTGTGTTTCTATTATCTATTTCACTGTTATCTTCATTTCCCTATCAAGCTGGTTGGCCACAAGAAATTGAGGGTGGTGTAGATTTTTCTTCACCAGTCCTTGTCGATGTGAATGGTGATGATACACTTGAAGTTTTGATAGCGGGAAATGATAGGTACATTTATATGTTCAATCATCATGGCGAGAATATGCCAGGGTGGCCTGTCAGAACAAGCAATTCTCCTGGTCCTATGGAGACTTCTTCGCCGGCAGTTGGAGATATCGATCATGATGGTAACATGGAAGTTGTTTATGCCTCAGACGTGGGTCAGCTTTTTGCATGGGAGATAGACGGTACTGCGGTTAGTGGTTTTCCGGTTACTCTTGGTGATCGAGTTATTAGGGCTTGTGCAGCACTCGAGGACGTTGATGGTGATGATACGCTCGAAATATGCATTGGTACAGGGGTGTCGCAGTATAGATTCTTTGTGTACCGTCATGATGGTACGCTTCTCTTTCAAAAAGATGTTGAATATCGTGTTCATTCAACTGCAGCAATTGCGGATATGGATAAAGATGGGAATATGGAAATCGTACATGGCGTGGATCGAAATGTGCAGTATGGAGTGTATGCCTGGGAATCAGATGGTTCTCCATGTACGGGGTGGCCCGCACAAACTTGGCATCATGTCGATGGTTCACCTGCCCTTGCTGATATCAATCATGATTCAACCTATGAGGTTTTTGTCGGTTCTATTGATAACCGAGTCTATGGCTGGGATTATTTAGGACACGATCTTCCATCGTGGCCAAATATCGTTGGCAGCGGTGTTTATGAAGGTATAGTTTCATCGCCAGCAATTGGGGATATTGATAATGATAGCATCCTCGATATTGTGATCGGAAGAGGCATAATACAGTCAAGTTACGGTGCGCTCTTTGTTTTTCGTGCCACGGGCGATACACTTGCTGGTTTTCCAATCATTATTTCGACGGGTTCAATAACCTCTTCACCAATGCTCGGTGATCTTGATGGTGACGCAGAGATCGAAATCATTGTAGGGTGCCAGGATGGCAATCTATACGGGTTTAACCCCGATACAACTACTGTAACAGGGTTTCCCATTTCTGTGGCTTCGTCAATTACTTCTTCACCAGCAATCGGTGATATTGATCTTGATGGAGATGTCGAAATCGCAATAGGAGGGATGGGTATAGGAAATGATAGTCTCTATGTCTGGGATCTTTCTGTTGCATATGACACAACAAGAATGCCATGGCCGCAGTTTCATCATGATCCCCGGCACACAGGAAGATTACCACTTGGTCCTGAAATCGCGGTCAACGAACATTATGTTATGATTACTAAAGCTGGTGCAGTCAGATCAACGATTATAAAAGGCCCATTGCTGCTTCCAGCTGATAAAAAATGCAAAGTCTTTGACATCACCGGACGTGAAGTAGAACCGCTACGACTAATATCTGGAATTTACTTCATCGAAATCGACGGAAAGATAGCACAGAAAGTAATAAAGATTAAATAATTCCTTATAGTCAATCCGTTATGACTTGCAGTGCTTATCTACAGTTCGGTGATTTTTAGCCGTTCCAGCACAGCAGACAAAATAGTTCTATTACATTGACATCAACATAAATTTCCTTATACTTTGTCATCATGAATTATTCTCATAGAAAAATTGCTGTGATTACGTTTCTGTTTTTTGTTTTTAACTTTCTGTATCCAATTCTGTTTTTTTCATCTATAAATGCACAACCTCAGCAGCTGGAACCTGATAGTGATGCAGACACTGTGGTCACTGATAGCATTGATGCTGATCTTATTAAGGCAGATTCACTCCGTGATACGCTTGTTGTCGAAACGCAACCTGATACATTAGCCTATCAGGAGATAGAAGAATTTCCTAAGAAGGAATTTCGCCATTCGCCAAAAGCCACAATAATAGCCGGTGTTGCAGTAGTTGTATGGCTCTTCTTCATGTTCTGGGCTGCCAACACGCGGCAGTGAATTTGATGTTTTTTTCAACGATTCCCGGTGAGACAAGTTGCAGGTGTTCTTGCTGTGGTGTCGTGTATGTTTCGCGTAAGCATTACCTGACAATTAAGTACCATCATCTCAGGACAGAAGGGCGAAAAACAATATAGATGGTGGGAATTGTATGAAACATTTTATTTTTCGTCTGATGCTTGAGGCTTTGCGCCTTACATTCTTTTTACTTCCTACGCTTCTTTCCGCTCAGGTTTCCGGTTATATCGTGGTACGGCCAGACACAGAAAAGATAGCCATATCGCCCTTTGTCTTTGGATCGGGCGATGAAATGACCGCATGTTTCTCTCCACTTGTTCAGACGCAGCCACTTATCGCAGCAACAAAACCATCTCTTCTGCGATTTGGAGGAATCGGTGCTGAGTATCTCGACTGGGAAGCTGATTCTTTTGCAGGTTTCCAGTACGTCGATTTCCTGGATACTTTCATAATACCTCTTCCGGTCAATTTTGGCGTTGATTCTTTCTTGCGCCTCTGTGAAGATATCAATGCCGAACCTATTCTGACTGTTAATATGCACATAGCAGATACTGCTCTTGCCCGCAGAATGGTTGAGTACGCGAATGGCGATACAACGACACCGATGGGACAACTGCGTGCTGCGCGAGGGCATCCCCTACCTTATAATGTGCAGATCTGGAGCCTGGGTAATGAACCTGACATCGCTGGCGGCCAGTGGCCTACGCCACCATGGCAATGGACCTTTTACCGCCATTTTGGAATCCCTTTTCTGAACTGGTCCTGGCAGGATTCTTCGTTTTGGACGCCACAGGATTTTGCCAATCTTATTCCTCTCTATGTCAATACCATGGAGAGCGCGAGCCCAATACCCCTGGAGTTCATTTATTCAATCGCCGGTGATCCATCATGGCTCAGACCAGTAATAGAACCGAACATAGACCTAATTGATTATCTTGATATTCACTACTACGCTTCTTCTGCCTGGGATACGATTGCTGACACAACGGATTATATTGAATGGCTTTCAAAGACTGATACGATTTTTCCCGCCGAACCATATGCTCAGCTATTCAGAGATTCTTTGGCCGCTATGGGCGCTTCAGATATTGATCTTGTTGTTCTCGAATTCAATGCAGGGATCATCATAGTGCCTGACCCTTTGTGGTGGAACTACTTGACTGGTCTTTTCATCGCTGATTGTATTGGACACTGGATGCACGTAGGGCTCAAGATGGCAGCAGTGTACAGCATTCATGAAGGAAATCCCAATGACCCCGCTGATTTTCCCTATTTCGGCATAGTCCGTGGTGATACGGCGAGCAGAAGGATGCCATCCCATGTTATAGAACTTTATAACACATATTTTGGCGATACACTGATTTATGCATTTTCAGATCACAAAAACACAGGTTACGGTATTGAATGCTGGGCTTCAATACGTTCACGCGATAATAAATACGTGTATGTTGTTATCAATAAAACTCTTGATACTACTTATACAATGACAATGCAAATAAAAGACTCTGTAGGATTTTTTCATCTTTTGAATATTACGAATAACGCACCACTCAATGCCCCTTTTAATGGAACTACAGGCATAGAAGATCATGGATTCTTTGCGCCGGATAGCATCATTGGTGGTTGGACTTTTCTTACTCAATCCTTTGAACCAGTCAGTGTTTCTCTCTTTGAAGTCACACCATACTCAGGCATTACAGAAAGACGCGAGATATTCAAAGATAAAATTTTATTGCCCAGTATGTTAAAAAGAGGAATGATACTTAAACTACCTTTAGGTATCCATGTCATGTACAATATAGTTGGTCGTGAAATTTATAGATGGGATAATGCAGAAAAGATTAAGATCCCCGATATCCCTCAGGGTATATATTTTTTGAAAATAAGAAGTAGCGCGCCGAAAAAGGTTATTATATTCTAATCACAAAAGATTGTTGTTTTTCATACGTAGTACTTTGTACTCGTAATTCGCAATTCACAAAGGTATCTACTCTCTATGATATTGGAGAATTGGTTGGTAGTTTTAGGGTTATCAGCGTAACAGGGTATCAGGTTGTGGGTATTAGGATAACAGGAAACCAGTTGGAGATTATGACCTGATGTTCTGATGTTCTGGTGTCCTTCCTCCTGGTAACCTGATAATCTGATATCCAAATTCGTGTAGCGAACTGTCACTAGATTTAAGTAGGTTTAAACATATTTAAGCGTAGTAGATCCCCCTTGTGGAAAACCCACCACCTCTTATAATATAATAGAGGTGCAATATGTCAGGAGAAGATTTTATAAAAGAAGGACCAGTGGGTACTGCACATTTTCCCGCAACTAATATCATACCACCTGATGCGAAAAAACTATCTTTTTCAACAAAATCGTTTGAATTCTATTTCCATAAGAACAATGGAAAGAGAACACTTTACATATATGTAACAAGCTATCATCCAGGGATTTTGGTTGCCCCTTTGGAAAAGCTAGCCCAATTCCTACACTATTTGAAAATAGCTTAAGCAATAGCGGTATATCTACGTAATCTTCTCGTTATCGGGGTAATCGTTTTGCGAAACAATCTTAGTCATTTTTTTTAAAAAAGAGAGGTGAAAATGGTTGTTTTGATCGTATTAGCCATTATATTCATAATTGTTGTTGTATCACAAAAGAAATCTATCAGTTCCGCCGAGAAGCAGGAAAAGAAATTTTCTCCAGCAGCACAACAAAGATTATACTCAACGGTCTATGATCATAAGCATGTAAGACCCACTCTGGATCGCGAGACAGTGTTATGGGAGTGTTCATTACCTTTTGAAAAGCTGCAGGAGATTCATCAGCATATCCTTAATAGATTACGACTACTCAGACCAAATGATTGGGAAAGTATTGTGGCAAGCGTGATAAGCAGGAGGTCGCCCGATTTGTCTATGTATGTGACAGACGATGGGGGGTTAGATATCGAGAGTGCTCGAGAGCAAGAAATGAGCGGAATAAAAGATGCTATTGAGGCAGTAGAAAACACCAATGTTGGCAGTCACTTCACACTGAGATCCTATTTTCATAAGGTATTTGAGAATATTGTAGAAGATACAAAATTAGATAATAAATACTATTCAATTGGGCAATTAAAAGTCATTGAAGTACTCCAGACCTATCAAGCGAGCTTAAGAGAATTCGCAAAACCGATTTTGGTACGTAATAAGGATGTAAAAAAATCATCTCAAGGTGTTTTCGCCAAACTTGCATCTCATTATGATTCGCTTGAAAAACTACGCCTGAGATATCACTTTAATGTTAATAGAGGCAACCCTATCATAGAATTCGATCTGGAAAAAATTGTTCGCTCAGGGAATCTCGCTTATCAGGGTTCGCCGTTTAATTGTCTTTTTCTCAAATTGGTACAGTTGCTAAAAACTATGACGAACGGTGAAGAACCTGAAATGTGGGTTGTGACCGGTAATACATACGACGCAAAATTCATTGGATGGCCGTATGATGTTGGCACTATTTGGCTTGTTAAGTATACAGGAGCGGTTGATTACTTCCCACATAGATTATACATAGAGTTTGAAAACATTGCGCCAAACGAAACTATTATTCGCGACCTGCGATGTTATAAACTTCACCTCGAAGGGAACGATTAACTGATATCCTTTCTCTCACTTCACTGCACAAACTGAGATGCTCATAGCCGGAGGGCTTCACGAATCAACACAACTGATATTGAGCCATAACTTAACAATTTATCATGGAATTTTTTTACGTTTTGGATCTTCAATTTCACAAAATTTTCACAAGTGATAATTATAATTTGTTAGAAAGAGGTTGTATGAATACGAAACCCAGCGCCTGGAAAGAATATTGCGAGAGTATATTTTTCTCAAAAAGGCTCGTTTGCAAATGTGTTATTTTGTCATATACAGCATTAATGTTGCTGTCATGTGACGTCAGAAAAATACTTATATGCGATATCGTATGCACAAAAGGTAACGTGTGGTATGTACACCCTGATTCAACACTAAACTCTATACAGATGGCATTAGATCTCTGCACAGACTATGACACTGTGCGTGTTGCTCAAGGAACTTATTATGAGAACCTTGTTTGGCCAAATACACAGGGCATTCATCTTGTGAGTGAATTGGGCCCAAATCTGACAGTGATAGATGGAGATAGTATGGGAAGAGTTATAACAATACGAGTGAAAATAGATTCATTGACGATAATTGAGGGGTTTACCATTCAGAATGGATATGCTAGTGATTCTGGTGGTGGTATTTATTGTGGTGTAAGTTCTTCACCAAAAATAATGAGCAATATTATTATCAATAACAAAGTTTGGGCGGACACGCCGGGCATGATGGGAGGGGGTGGTATTTGCTGCGATTCTGGTTGTTCCGCGATCATAATAGGCAATACCTTCACTGGCAATCATGCACCCTGTGGCGGCGGCATTTGTTGTTGCAATTCTTCAAGTGTTATAGAAGACAACACTATTACTGGCAACAGTGCAGGAGGTATGCATGGAGCCGTAGGTGGAGGCATCTACTGCGATCTCGGTTTTCCGATCATAACAGGTAACATTATTACTGAGAACCATGCTGCTAGCTTGGGGATGCAGTTTGGAGCAGGTATTGCCTGTAATAGCTCTTCAGCTTTTATCATTGACAATGTCATCACGGGCAATGGTATTACAACGGGCACTGGTGGCGGTATTGCTGTTATGGATTTAAGTGGTCATGCCTCATTGACTATTACTGATAATACCATTACAGATAATGTAGCTGGTCAGGGTGGTGGTATTAATTGTGGAGACCAGAATGCGATTCTCAAACATAATACCATTTGCCGCAATACTAGTTATTATCAACAAGGTGGTGGTATTTCTTGTTACGGGCCTGATTCATTGAAAATTGACAGCTGCACGATATCTAACAATAATGGCGATGGCGTATACAATTCTGGCAAACCTATAGTCATTAACTATTGCAATATAACAGGTAACACTGGCTATGGTGTTCGTAATACCAGCTCAGCAATAATCAGCAATGCTATATTAAATTGGTGGGGTGATCCCAGTGGTCCTGGAGGTGTTGGTCCAGGAACCGGTGATGAAGTAAGTACCTATGTAGATTTTATCCCCTGGCTCACTCAGCCAGTGGATGGCATTGAGTGATAGTCCTCTAAACACATCGCATTCGCCAATCCCGGGTTCGATTCTTAGTTCTTAGTATATAGTATTTAGTATCTAGTGCCTAGTGCTGAGCATTTGCTCAGCCGGTCTTGACATCAACTTCTGTTTTAATACACTTATGTAATGACGAGAAAACTATGCTTGATTTTGCTTTGCTGTTTACTTTTTAGCTCCGCTGAAGAAACTTTTTCTCGTATAAAAATCTTTTATCAAGATTACACTCAGATCATAGAACTTCTGCAATCACCCAAGATTTCTGTGCTCAAGGGCAAGCCGAACGACCATCTCGAGGTTTTAGTTGAAGCTGGTCATCTTGAGATGATTAAGAAATCTGGTCTTAAATATGAGGTGATGATTGATGATGTTGCGCAATACTATCAAAGAATGCTCGGTGATGGCAAAGGTGGTGTTTTTGGTAACTATTATCTATATTCAGAAATCCGTCAGGCAATTCTTGGGTTGCAGTCACAATATCCCGCATTAGTCAAAGTTGATTCTTTGCCGATCCGATCAATTGAAGACCGCGCGATTTACGTTGTTAAAATCTCTAATAGTCCAGGTGTAAATAATGGCAAGCCCGAGGTGTTAATCTCAGGCGCGATTCATGCATATGAGCCGATTGGTCCATCAGTCTGCATGAGCGATATGACACATCTTTGCGAAAATTACGTTTCTGATCCAGAAATCCAGTGGCTGGTTGATAACCGACAAACGTATTTTTTTCCAGTAATGAATCCCGATGGTTATGTATTCAATGAAACATATCCCTCGCGTATGTGGCGCAAGAATCGGAGACACAATGCTGGTGGTAGTTATGGGGTGGATCTTAACCGAAACTACCCGTACAAATGGGGTTATGATAATAATGGTTCAAGCCCTAATCCATCAGCATGGAATTATCGAGGCACGGCACCTGCGTCAGAACCTGAGACCCAAGCAGTCATGGATTTTGTCAATGCACACCAAATTAGAACCTGGCATAACCATCACTCGCCCGGTGATGTATTGCTCATACCGTTCAGTTATATCGACAGCTATCCCTGGGATGATACATTGGAGTACTACACGATGTGTCGTGAGGAAAGTTTATTATATGGTTTTCTTGATTGGGGTAACTCATCTCAGGCCTATGGCTATCCCTGTAACGGCGAATTGGGAGATTGGGCATGGTGTGATTCGGCAACCTACAAAGTCTTTGGTCTTGTCCCAGAACTCGGTGCAGATTATTGGGGTGGTTTAAACGACACCGCAGTGATTGTTGATATCTGCCAGCGCATGCTCGGTGCTGAACTGTATTTAATACAGGTTGCTGGATTTTTTCCGATAATATCGGATATTACAGTCAATGATTCACCACCAGGTGGCAATAACGACAGTGTTCTTAATCCAGGCGAAACCGCTGCGTTACAAGTGACACTTAAAAACAAGGCGGTCGTTGATACAGCGAATGGTCTTTGTGGATATTTGAGTACAACTTATCAGCATGTAAGAATGATCGATTCAATAGGGAATTATGGTGATGTAATAAGGCTTGCTCAAGCAGTAAACAGTTTTGATCCCTTTGCTATCGCCTGTAGTACTGCGGCTACACCATTTGACTGGGTCTATTTTGACCTGAGGCTTGTCTGGGATTCTGGTAATTACGAGAAGACTCTTGCATGTTCATTGCAAATCGGTCCAGCCCCAGGCGTAAGGGAGACATTTTTTATACCAACAGATAATCACAACTTTTTTCCCACAATGTTCACGGGTCCTTTGCTGCTTCCTGAAAATTTGGAATGCAAAGTTTTCGACATCACGGGGCGTGAGGTTAATCGACACCAGCTCGCACCCGGTGTGTATTTTGTAGAAATCGATGGTACGGTTGCACGCAAAGTAGTCAAAATCAGATAAAACTATTCACGAATCGGAAATTCGCAAAGGGATCTATTCTCTCTAATATTGGTAAATCAGTTAGTTCTTTTGAGGTTATCAGCGTAACAGGGTATCAGGTTGTGGGTATCAGGGTAACAGGAGACCAGCTGAAAATTATGATCTGATGGTCTGATGTCCTGGTGCCCTTACTCCTGGTAACCTGATAATCTGATATCCCAATGTTTGTGACGCAGTCTACCTCAGCGTTTTCATCGAGTTTTATCGCATTCCTTACAACTCATAGAAACTTTTTTCAGAATATCCCGTATTACTTAATAGAATGATTACTAAAAAGGGGGTAATATGCGGTACGCGCTCATAATTCTGTTCATGGTAAGCATGCTTTTTGGCCAGTCAGATGGGCTTCGCACTACATACGCCACTGCAACTGATAGGCCACTCGGAGTTTATAATGTGAATGATAATCTGACCATAGTCGGTTTGGATGAGGATCTGGCTTATGAGAAAATCAGAGATATTCTGACAGAAATATCGGTCAATCATCAAGATAAAGTTAAACAGTCATGGAAATATGTGGTGATTAACAATGCAGAAATCAAGGATCAGATACTCTCAATATTTCTAAAAGAGATGAAGAATCATTACAAACTGAAGAAGGTATCTCATAATAAGATCAGACAATACTGGGCTCATATCTTTGCTGCACCCATACATATTCTGGTTTTCACTGATGGTGATTCCGTTGATGAAGAAGCGCAGGATCGGGGTGCTCGAGCAGAAGCTTTTAGTTGTTCCTCTGTATGCAGAGATATAGCTTTAACCGCGATGGATCTTGATCAGGGATTCTTGTGGATGGGCACAATGTCACTCATTGAAGATGAAATAAAGAGCCTATTGAGACTTTCTGAGGATGATCAACTTATCGCAACCGTTTTCCTCGGTGATATTGATCTTAAGGCATTAGCCCGCGCCCAGTAACCAATTTCTGCTGCTAACACTTATACCTTAGGTTTAACGTCTTCCTAATTGAGGATTTTGTGAGGATTTTGTGAGCACAGGTATTATCATTATATGCACAAGGAGGTGTGATATGTTCTTGATTACACCTGCAGATGTCGAGAAGGAAGCCGTTTTTCAAGGATTGGCAGCTGATGATTTGAAAATTCCTTCACTTGTGTTTTTCACATTCAACCGTGCAATACTCGATGAGTTGACCAAGATTTGTGCATTGAGAGAATGGCATTGGCAAGGTGGTGAATTTAGTCCGTACTACGGTTCATACATGTGCTGGCGTGGTCTGCTTGATGGGCAAGAAGTGAGTGTTTTTTATCCACCCATGGGTGCATCGTCAATTGCTGCCTTCAGCGAAGATCTCATACACTTTGGTGCCCGTACGATATTTCTTCTTTGCGCATCATGGAGCCTTGGCAGAGATTATCTGAAGAAAGGGCAGATACACCTACCAAATTTTGCCCTTGGTCCTGATGGAACATCAGTTCATTATGGAAACAACGGATGCAGAATTGAGGCAGAACCTCGGGCGTTCAGGGCTTTAAAGGATGCACTTAACGATCTTGGTGCAAACTGGCAACAGGGTGGTGTCGGAGCCTGTGAGGCGTTCTATCGTATTTCAGTCGATCTGATGCAGCATTTCCGTGATCGAGGCTGTTTATCGTTGGAAAATGGCGAAGTGTCTGTACTCTATAGTTTGGCAAGAGAGCATGACATTACTGTCGGCGTTCTTTTACAGCCATATATTGATCTTGAGCAGGGCTGGAACATGTCTTTCATGGACGAGACATATGCGAAGACCTGCCAAATACAGGCGCGCGCTGGAATTGAGGCAGCAAGAATTTTGAGCAAGCAATTGACCTATGCTTAATGGCTTTCTGGGTTTTCTTATTGCATCATTTTTGACACAGGGTGTGTCAAAAATTACACAGGTTCAGCAGCAGACTTTGGCAAAACGTCCGAAATTTCGAGTGATTTGTCCTGGCATATTAATTGCATAAGCAAGTGTTAGGTTATGAGTTCTGGATACAGGATTGAAATATCGCATCAATTTTGTTGTAATATAATATGTATGACACTTGGAGATCTCTTATGTCTGGAGGGAAGTGCGAGATTTCAGAATTTAACCAAGGGGAGTCCAGTTGTTTCCAGCGAAACAACGAGGACGCGGATTTTTGCGATCAAACAGAGGTATGAATAAAAATGGTGGAGGTAAGTGACATGGTTGCCATTCAAACCAAAATAGAACCCGAGGTATGTACTTATGTAGATCAGGAAGATAACTTGTTAACAATTGAAATTGTTCTTCCTGATGTGTCAAAGGAGAATATCAAATTGAAAGTGAATGCCCGATCGCTTCTTCTTTTCGCGGCTGCTGAAAAGGTTAATTATGCGAAATATATTTCATTCTACCATCCTGTCATACCAGACAAAGTCAGAGCCACATATGAGCACGGGCTTCTGCGTATCACATTGCCCCTGAGAGCGTAATGAGGGGGCTTATGATTGTTGTCCTTTGCTTCCTTAAGAAAGCTCGGGACACTGAATTTTACAGCCAAATCATAGATTTGGGTAAGATTCGTGGAGGCATTATGCAATAATAAAAAAGGTGATAAAAATGATGTAGGGGGAGTGGCAAATCTGTCACTCTCCTTTTTTTAGACATTTTGATCGTTTCATCCGTTTTCAATACTCCATCAGGCATTTGTTTTACACTTATTTTGATGTTAAATTCCGATCTTTTTTTTGTTTTCTAAATCCGAAATTCGATATTCGAAATTTTGTATCTTAATTACCTAATGACTAGATTAGTTCCCCAGCCCGTCCCGCACTTTCGGAAAAAGTGCGTGGACCACAACCGATCTTTGATCCTTAACCGTGCGCAGCACTCATTCCCGCTCCGCAGGAGTCATCTGTACGTTGACATCTCCCTTTTTTATCTTATAATATTATATCATCATGGATAAGAAAAAAGAAAATCGCGATCTGCAGGCAATTCTGGATGGATTGGCGAGAGTTGCCAAAGGAGATTTTTCTACTAAGATCAAGTTGTCCAGTAAGAATCCTGATTTTGTGGCTATAGCCAATAGCTTTAATAGCATGATTCAGGAACTTAGAAACACAACAGATGACGCAAGGGATTCACAAACCGAACTGGAGAGGGTAACAAAAAAACTGAAGAGGATTTTTGAAGCCAGCAATGACATTATCCTTCAAGTAAATAAATACGGTACGTTTGTCGATATCAATCCGAGCGTTGAGGACGTCCTCGGATATAAGCCTGACGATCTTAAAGGAAAACACTTTGCCAAATCTGGTGCGATTCCAGCAAAAGAGATACCGAAACTGCTGGATAGTTTTAAGAATGCGATTACAGCAGGTGAAGCAACAAATGTTATGGAGCTTGAACTCGTTGCGAAGGACGGTAACACCGTCTGTATGGAAGCAGGTACAAAACTCATCAGGCATGGCGATGAAATAGAGGGTGCAGTCGTTGTCCTCCGGGATATCACCAGACGCAGGTGGGCAGAAAAGGCATTGCGTGAACAAGAAGAACGGTTGCGTTCAATCATAAATTCTATGGAAGATTTTATTTTTATTCTCGATAAAGATTTACATTTTGTGGAATATTACCAATCATCTGAACATCCAGATCCTGGTATGTACGCAAAGCCTGAGGAGTACATTGGCAAATCAATAACAGAAGTTTTTCCGCGCGCTGTGGCCCAAGATTTTGAAAAAGTTATACGTGTGTGTATGAAAACGAACAACAGTCAGCAGCTCGATTATCCATGGGAGATACTCGGTGCGACGCTGTGGTTTAGCGCGAGGATTTCGCCACTCATGGATGTTAATCGTAATACCATAGGAGCGACGGTAGTGGTTCGTGATATTACGCTTCGAGTAAAAGCGGAAAAAGCTTTGGAAGAGAGTGAGAAAAAGTATAAAAAGATATTCGAAAATTCTCCCCAGGGGTTCATTCTCCTTGATACTGAAGGGCACATCATTGATGTAAATAAAAAGATATGTGATTGGCTCGGTTATCAACCAGATGAGATGATTGGAAAAGACCATATACTCTATCCATTTCTTACTAGATCGGGTAAGATCACCGCTATGAAGAAATTTGGTCAGCGACTGCTGGGTAAAGTTCTTCCACCGTATGATCTTGAGTTTATAACCAAGAAAGGAGAAAAATTTCTGGGAGAAGTATTAGCAATGCAGATTAGAGACGAAAAAGGGAAAATCGTGCAGATTCTGGCAATGATTACCGATGTTACAAATCGTAAATAGATTCATAAGCAAGTTGATTCAATGACCGATGACAAAAAATAGGAGATATTGATGAAGAAGGTTTTTATTTTTAGCATAGGATGTCTATTACTATGGTTGGCCTGTGGTGGTGATAGTGAATCGCCAACAGTGCAGATAACAAGTCCAGCTGACGGGTCGCTTGTGAGTGGAATCGTGGCTATTAATGTTGATGCTGCAGATAATAAAGAAGTTGACAGTGTTCAGATCTACATCGATGCTGATCTGGCGGCAACTGACACGACCGAACCATACTCATACGCATGGAATACCGACAGCATGCAGCAGGACAGTTCATTTCATAATCTTCTTGCCAAGGCCTATGATTTGGCTGAGAATGAGGGAATTTCAGATACGGTGTATGTTACTGTGTATAATGATACACTCTCTGGCAATTTAAGATGGCGTACTTTGATTGGTTTGAATTCTTCAAGAAGCTCACCCGCAATCGGCCCTGACGGTACGATCTATGCTGGATCAGACGATCATTATCTCTGGGCAATAAATGTAAACAGTACCATAAGATGGCGTTTTCAAACATCAGATTGGATATACTCATCACCTGCAATCGGTTCTGATGGCACTATTTATGTTGGGTCGCATGATTATAATCTGTATGCAATAAATCCTAACGGCACCTTAAAATGGTCCTACCCAACAGGCAATATTGTGCTCTCCTCACCTGCAATCGGTTCTGATGGTACGATCTATGTTGGATCAAACGATCATAATCTTTACGCAATTAACCCTGATGGTTCATTAAAGTGGACCTTTCCAACAGGTTCAGTAGTGAATTCTTCACCTGCGATCGGTGCCGACGGTACGATCTACGTTGGATCATACGACAATAATCTTTATGCAATAAATCCTGTAGGTACACTAAAATGGAGCTATCCAACAAATGATTTTATTTTTTCCTCACCTGCGATCGGTGCTGATGGTACGATCTATGTGGGATCCATGGATTATTTCCTTTATGCGATCAATCCTGATGGTTCATTAAAATGGCGGTATGATACGCATAATAGCGTGGAGGGATCACCGACAATTGGCCCGGACGGTACGATATATGTTGGAAATGATGGTGTTTCGTTTTTTGCCATCAACCCTGATGGTTCATTGAAATGGCAATACGATACCGGAGATCGCGTGTGGTCAGCCGCAACAATTGGAACTGACGGTACCATATATTTCGGATCCAATGATAATTACCTCTATGCTTTGAATAGCGATGGTACCTTAAAATGGCGTTATCAAACAGACGGTTTTGTGCAGGCATCACCAGCCTTGGCTGATAATAGTCTTCTGTATGTTGTTTCACGTGACGGTTATCTCTACGTGATATATGGTTCAGGAATACTTGCAAACACACCCTGGCCCATGTTCCACCACGACCTGCAGCATACCGGTAGAGAATAAAGAGAACAGTATGTCATAAAGGGAGAGGTTGATATAATGGATACACCTTGGTACTTTAGGCTTTTCTACATGCCGATTCTGAATTTTGTTGTTTCAGCATTTTTTTCAATCATTATAAAGGCAAAAAGGATGGGCTTTCACGAAGCTACCAGGTCTATGTGGGTTATTTATATTATAATCATGATCGGAGGTTGGGTATTGATGTGGTTTGTGCCGTTCAGGATTAATCTGGCATTCTGGATCGGGCTTTGTATCGTGATATTTGGACAGGTGATATTATGTCTGGGCTATAGTGCAATGAGGGAACATCCTGATAAACAAAAAGTCGTTGTTGACTGGGGTATTTATGGAGTTAGTCGACACTCCCATTTTCTTGCTGGCATGATTACTATGCTGGGCGTGATCATTATGGGCTGGGACACAAAATCGATTATGTATATCGTTCTGTGGCTTTATTTTGTATTGCTTGTGGTCGTTAATCATTTAGGTGTCCTGTACGAAGAAAAGAGAAATATCGAGAAATTCGGGCAAGAATACAAAGATTACATGAAAAAAGTGCCCAGATATTTCTCATTAAGGAGGTAAAAATTATGGAGAAACTGGCTTATAGGATAAAAATTTCAGTGCTCTGGATCTTTATGGCTGTGGCGATGTCAGCGCACAGTATATTTGCGTTTATGGATCCCAATGCCGTTGAGCATATGAAAGAGATGCAGATAGGTCCAATGATGTTTTTATTTATGGCGCTTTTTTGGATACTGCCACTTATCATGGCATTTTTGTCGATAATTCTAAAGGATACTGCCTGCCGCTGGGCAAACATTATATTAGGTTTGCTCTTTACAGTTTTCAATCTCTTTCACTTTTTTGAACATCTAGTGCAGCCCTCGATTCAACAAATAGTAATCATCGGTTCGACCGTTGTGGTTACTGCGCTGATTTCTTATTATGCAATAAGATGGCCAAAGCAAACGGCATGAGTGTCCCTTAGACGCAAAGAGTAAAAGATAAATTGACCATCAAAAAAGCCTTACACACAGCACAGCGCATAGTTGTGCTCACGTGTGTTATGATGTTTTGCTTTGCTGCCGGGGTTTTTGGTTCTGGCTTGGCTCCAATATCCATGATAACTGGCTCTGCGGGTACTGCCAGTACTTCGTCGGTAAATCCATGGCAGGCTTTTCTACCCGTTTTCATTTTCTCATTTATCATTGCGGCGATCTTTTATTACATTATTTACCGTTCCCGCTGGCACGGATTAAAATTGGCGTTTGCCATTTTTATTGCTTTTTATGGGCTACATACTGTTGTGATGCAACTTGAATCGCTCGTATTTCTTGGAAGCCGACTGCCAACGGGTATGCTTGTGTCGATTTACCTCATGGGTTTTATTATGGCAGGCTTGTTTGCGCCTTTATCGGTCCTTATTATGCATAAAACGGTTCCTGAACTTGAACAAAAAAGCTTAGAAACGCACCTTTCGATGCCGGTCTCCATGTGGGTCTGGAAGATTATCGTGATCGGTATTGCGTACGTTATTATCTATTATCTGTTCGGTTATTTTATAGCGTGGAAGAATCCTGCTATTCAGGAATACTATAGCGGGCATGACCCGGGTAATTTCTTTGTGCACCTTGCGAACTTCTGGCAGAGTTCACCGTGGATGTATGGTTTTCAATTTATACGCGGACTCTTGTGGATGCTATTTGCCTTGCCGATCATTCGCATGCACAAAGGAGGAAAGTGGGAAGTTGCGTTTACTGTTGCTATTGTTGTTGCCCTTTGGACTTTCCAGCTGCTCATTCCCAATCCGATGATGCCTGCTGAAGTTGCGCGTGTGCACCTGATTGAAACTTTTTCTTCCAATTTTGTTTTCGGTTGGATAGTCGGTTTCCTTCTTGCTTAAACGCAGCGTACTTGGAAACTCAATGCTCCTGTTAGGGGCTTGACTTTTTGGAATAATTACGACATAATGACAAATTACCAATGACAAAAAAAAGGAGGTATTGATGAAGAAAATTTTAATTTCTTGCATAGGGTGTCTATTCCTATGGCTGGCCTGTGGTGGTGACAGTGAATCACCAGTTGTTGAAATAACAAGTCCAGCTGACGGATCAGTGGTGAGTGCAACTGTAATCATTAATGTTGATGCCACAGATAATGAGGCAGTTGATAGTGTGCAGATTTATATTGGTACCGTTTTAATAGTAACTGATACGACTGAACCATACTCATATGCATGGAATACTGACAGTATTCAACAGGATAGCTCTTCTCATAATATTTTAGCAAAGGCCTATGACGCTGCTGAAAATGAGGGTGCTGACACGGTTACTGTCACGGTATTTAATGATACACTTTCCGGCAATCTAAAGTGGCAAACATTCATTGGAATATGGTTTCCGAGAAGTTCACCCGCGATCGGTACTGATGGCACGATCTATGTTGGGTCAGATGATTATGCCCTTTATGCACTAAATCCTGATGGGACAATCAAATGGCGTTATTTCGCTACGGATTATCTGTTTTCATCTCCGGCGATCGGTTCTGATGGTACGGTCTATGTTGGTTCATATGATGACCGTTTGTATGCTGTAGATTCTGACGGTTCGTTTAAATGGTGGTATCTAACCGGCGGGAATATTTTCTCATCTCCGGCGATTGGTGCAGCTGGCACCATTTATGTTGGATCGCAAGATGGTAATCTCTACGCAATAAATCCCAATGGTTCGCTCTACTGGAGCTTTCCAGTAGGAGCTGGTGTATATTCATCACCCGCAGTCGGTTCTGATGGTACGATCTATGTTGGAGCCGATGATCATAATCTTCATGCAATTAATCAAGATGGTTCGTTCAAATGGAATTTTCCAACCGGAGCTAATGTATTTTCGTCACCCGCGATTGGCTCAGACGGGACGATCTATGTCGGCTCGCGTGATGGTTATCTTTACGCAGTAAATCCTAATGGTTCACAAAAGTGGCGTTATCTTATAGGCAGCACTCAAATGGAAGCATCACCCACAATCGGTCCGGACGGAACGATATACATCGGAAGTGATATTAACCTTTTCCATGCAGTCAACTCTGATGGCACATTGAAATGGCAGTACGCAACCGGGGGTACTATCTGGTCAGTGCCAGCAATCGGTTCTGATGGAACAATCTATTTTGGATGCAATGATCGCTATCTCTATGCCTTAAATAGCGATGGTACATTAAAATGGAGTTATCAGACAAATGATTATATTCAGGCATCGCCGGCATTAAGTGATGATGGTGTCCTTTATGTGCTTTCTCGTGATGGAAATTTGTATGCTTTCTATGGCTCAGGACAACTTGCTAATAGCGCTTGGCCCATGTTCCACCACAACCTGCAACATACTGGGAGACAATAGAGAAAAACCGTCTGGTGTACTTTTGCCGTTGCTCCGTCTCACCGTTTCTTCACTTCTAGGTGGACAATGAAAAATTAGGAGGTAATTGAGTTAATGACCAATGACAAATAAAGGAGGATATTGAATTAATGACTAATGACAAATTACCAATGACCAAAAAAAGGAGGTATTGATGAAAAAAGTCTTTATTTCTTGCATAGGGTGTCTATTCCTATGGCTGGCCTGTGGTGGTGATAGTGAATCGCCAACAGTGCAGATCACCAGTCCAGCTGACGGATCAGTGGTGAGTGCAACTGTCGTCATTAATGTTGATGCCACAGATAATGAGGCAGTTGATAGTGTGCAGATTTATATTGGCACCGTTTTAATAGTAACTGATACGACTGAACCGTATTCATATGCATGGAATACTGACAGCATACAGCAGGACAGTTCGTCTCATAATATCTTGGCAAAGGCATACGATGCCGCTGAAAATGAGGGTGCTGACACGGTTACTGTCACGGTGTTTAATGATACACTTTCCGGCAATCTGAAATGGCAAACATTCATCGGAGCATCGGCGCCAAGAAGTTCGCCGGCGATCGGCACAGATGGCACGATCTATGTTGGATCAGACGATTATAGCATTTATGCGATAAATCCTGATGGAACTACGAAATGGCGTTACGCGACTTCTGGCTCCATATTTTCATCACCTGCGATCGGCGCGGATGGTTCGATCTATTTTGGCTCATATGATGATTTTCTTTGGGCGATAAATTCCGACGGTTCATTTAAATGGCGCTTTCCTCTTAGTGGGCATGTATTTTCATCACCTGCGATCAGTGCTGGTGGCATGATTTATGTTGGCTCACAAGATGATAATCTCTACGCAATGGATCAGGATAATGGTTCATTTCAGTGGACTTATCTTACTGGGAATGACGTATTTTCGTCGCCGGCGATCGGCAGTGATGGTACAATCTATTTTGGCTCATATGATCACTCTCTCTATGCGGTTAATTCTGACGGTTCGTTTAAATGGAGCTATCTGACTGGTGGTTATGTAATGTCGTCACCTGCGATCGGTGCTGATGGTACGATCTATTTCGGTTCATCAGATGGTTATCTTTATGCGATAAATAGTGATGGTTCGTTTAAATGGAGCTACATGACTGGTTATGTAATAGAAACATCGCCTACGATTGGCCCGGATGGCACAATCTATATCGGTAATAATGGCGCGTCTTTATATGCAGTCAACTCGAATGGTACGTTAAAATGGCAGTACTCAACCGGTGGTACTGTATGGTCAGTGCCTGCGATCGGTGCTGATGGCACAATCTATTTTGGATGTAATGATGACTATTTCTATGCCTTAAACAGCGATGGTACCTTAAAATGGAGTTATCAGACAAATGGTTATATTCAGGCATCACCCGCATTAAGTGATGACGGCGTCCTTTATGTGGTTTCTCGTGATGGCTATCTTTATGCTTTCTATGGTTCAGGCCAACTTACCAATAGTCCTTGGCCCATGTTCCACCACGACCTGCAGCATACCGGGAGACAATAGAGGATATACTTCTTAGACAATTTAAATTTCGCATGTCGAACATGAGAATTGATCTCAGATCGAAAGATCTTATAAAGAAGCAGTACTCTGCTATAAGAATAATTCAAGATCGTATGAAAATGATGAGCCAATGTGCAGTGAAAAGAGGGAAATTCGGGTTAGAATATTACAAATTCAAAGGAAACGAGATGGTTTTGGACATCGGATGCGGAGCTGGGAGTAATTCACTAAGAATAGCCAGTGCACTGGGTAATAATGGAAGGCTTTTTTCCATCGATACATCGAAGGCAATGGTGCAGATGACAAGAAAACTATTAAAGAAAAATCAGCTATCCGGTACAGTCAGTATCGGGAATTGCGAATCGATGGATTTTGAGGATGGAATGTTCGACTTGGTTATCGCTTTTTATATACTTTATCATCTTGATTTGAAAAAGGCCCTCGCAGAAATCAGTCGTGTTCTCAAAGATCAGGGAGTGTTTATTGCAACAACCGTTTCCCAAGGCACACATGACAAATGGTATGATGAATTTACCAGAATGATATCGTTGGATGGGATAGGGCGTAAGCTTAGATGTTACAAGATCTCTTTTTCGTTGGAGAGTGGAAAAGATATACTGTCGAGGTATTTTAATAGGGTAGAGCGACATGTATCTTACGACTCAGTGCGGTTCACGAGCATAAAAATATTCATGCAGTATATCAAAGAAGCACCAGTATTGGCAAAGATCAAAGAAGATAACCAGCAAGTTTTCGAAATAATTGTGAATAGTTTAACAAAACAGGTAAACACGAAGATTCAGAAGAAGGGATATTTTGAGTTGAAAAATCCCCAGGTGACTTTTATTGCCTCAAAGAAGAAGACATAAATCTAGAAGGTTAGCAGAGGTATCTCATTTTCCGCACGTAGTGCTCTAAACCGTCGCGCACTTTTAAAAAAAGTTGAGGACCGTAACCGAACGCAGAGCTTCCTAGTACTTCGTTCCTGGTGTCTAGTACCTAGTGTTTATAGAAGCCATACAATACGTCCTTGACAGTCTTTATTTGGCCATTATAATTTAGCAGTAGATTAGGAGGAACATGTTTAACTCAACGACCAGAGCAAAGCGTTTACTTTTAATTTTCTCACTAACTTTAATCGGTCTTTTTGTGGCGTGCGAGCACGGTTTTTTGGATGGTTGGCTGGATGATGATGGAATTTCCTATCTGTGTCCGCTCTGTAGAGAAAAAGGTGTTGATACTGGAAGAGGTACATGCGAACGATGTGGTGCTCACACGATACCCATGTGCTATAAATATTGTTACGACTGTGCAAAAGAACTGGACTGTTGCCAGTATTGTGGAATAGAGCGGTGAGATGAGATATCTGCGGCTTCGGCGAATTTTCTGCACTTTCTGCGTAATCCGCATTGGGAGGTTGTATGAAACTTGAAAATTTGAAACAATCAAAATTGAATACTTCTTTAATGGGTGTCATGAGGGGTGTTTTGGACTATTATGATATCAAGATTAGCGACGGTCGGGCTTTTGGTGGTTCTGGTCACGCATTTTTGATAAATATCCATGAAGTGGTGTGTCCAAGCGGACCTTACTGCTGGAAGTATGACAGGTTCTATAGACTACTGCAGAATCTTGGCCTGCAAATGACACATCTTGGATTTTTTCACAAGAACCGCAAAATTGAAGAACGAAAGAAGGCTGAGGATATCATGCGCCAGCACCTGGACAACAAGCGACCGTGTTCTGTATTGAACATGGATAATCAGATAATCTATGGCTATGACGATAAAGTATTTTTCCTCTCACAACCGTGGGATCCTAAGTGTGAGGTCACACCACCCAGACTCACCTCTGGCACATGGGATGAGTTCGGCGATGAAATTCACACTGATTTATTCTTTTACCAGAAAATACATCCGGCGGACGATGCGTCGGTCATCCGAGATAGCTTGCATTATGCCCTCGATCTATTCAAGAATCCAGATCAGTATAATTTTGAAAAATACAAGATTGGCTCAGGCGCCTACGACAACTGGATAAAAGCTTTGGAACAAGATAAGGCTCACGAGCACGGCAACTGGTGGAACGCCACTGTCTGGTCAGAATGCCGGAACATGGCCGGTGATTACTTTGCAGAGATCGCTAAGAATTATCAAGGTGAAGCTTCGAAAATAGCCGAGGACTTGAGTGCACTGTACAAAGAGATCGCTGATTTGCTCAAACAGGTGAGCAATAAAGAAATGGATGCCGCAGGAAAAATTCCGATACTTGTAGAAGTGAAGCTGAAAGATGAAGAAGCTGTGCAAGAAATTGAAGAATTCTTAGGGGTATTTGAAAAATAGACCAGTTCATAAATGCAAACTTTTTATCTGCAGTCTCCGCGTTCACCATTCTGTTTGGTGGATTCTGCGGCTTCCGCGATTCTTGTGTTTTTGCGTTCTCTGCGAAATATGAAATTTAGAATATTGTTTTTATTTATTATTGGAAGTTTTTTCTGTCAGATTTTTGCGACAACGTGGGGGTTGGGTGATATCACCTGTCCGATTTGCGATACAGTAAACTCTTTCTATGTAGTTTTTAGTTATGGCTCCTATATTTATCAATGGGAATCAAAGTATCAGTTTGTCTTTTGGCCCATGACTGATCCACAATCACTATATTGCTGTAAAAATTGTCGTTTCACGTGTTTTATGGGAGAATTTGAGGCTGTTCCCGAAGACAAACATGAGAAAATCAGGAGCACATTAGATAGTCTTGATTTCAGTGATTGGCCTGAAGATTATTTGCAGATTCCAATGTCTGATAGATTAATGGTTGCCGAAAAAATGTATACGGTGATCGGTCAAGATGACGAATCTTGGTGTCATTTTTACCGCATAAAGGGTTACCACTTACAGGCTGAAGAGAAGTTAGACGAAGCCAAAGCGGCGAGATTGCATGCCCTCGAGCTTGTTCAGAAGATGATGGAATACAAAATCAATAAAGGTAGATTAAAAGAATTGTATTTAATTTCCGGAGCCATGAAATACTACACAGATGATAAAGAAGGGGCCCTGCAGGATTTTAAAAAGGCGCAAAAACTCACCTTCAAAAATGACAAAGTTGATGAAGTACAACTGAAACAATACAATGATTATCTCAATGGCTTGTTAGAAGACTATGTCACAAAAATAGAAATTTCCGCGCTATCTGCGTGAAGCGCCTTACGCTTAGTCCGTTTATACCGTTTAAATCGTTTTTTTGTGGCTACGACAGCGCAGCATGTCTTCAGTCGAAGACGTAACTCCAATCCGCCAAAGGCGGATGTGTCTTCAGCGAAGCGTATTCTGTTGCGCTCTAAGCCTTTCGCTCTTTTTCCGGCCTGATCCTCTACAATACAGGCAATCAGCATTGACATAGTATTACTCTTATCTATACTGTAAACATACTATGCGCTATCATGGTACTGTGATCCGCCCTCCCAGTGAAGCACAGAGTTATATACTGCAAGTAACATACGGTTGCTCGCACAATCAGTGCACGTTTTGTCCCACTTATCTTGATAAACCATTTAAGGTTCGACCGATCAAGGAAGTGCTCGAAGATATTGCTACGGCAAGTAAAACTTATGCGCATACACGTCGAGTATTTCTTGCCGACGGTAATGCACTTGTGCTTGGATTCAATCATCTAAACACAATCATTGATGCATTACACGATGCTTTTCCCAACCTACGACGTATTGGCATCTATGCAAATGCCGATGATATCTTGAAGAAATCAAAAAAAGAATTAAGGTCTTTGTGTGATAAATACCTTTCCATTATTTATATTGGCCTGGAAAGCGGTAGTGACCGAGTACTCACAAAAGTGCATAAAGGCGCCACTGTCAGGCAGATTGTTGAGGCAGTTCAAAAAGCACAGAATTCTGGCATGAAAGTTTCGGTTATCGCCCTGCTTGGTCTTGGTGGTCATGATCTCTGGGAAGAACACGCAATTGCCACTGGAAAGGCAATTAGTGAGATGAGCCCTCTTTACTTTTCCCTTCTTACACTCATGGTTGTACCTGGTACACCCATTTATCACGAGATGAAACAAGGTTCTTTTTTCCTTCCCCAACCGATTGACATGCTTAAGGAAATGAGATTGATCCTGCAGCATACTGATGTTACGCGTGGATGCATTTTCCGTAGCAACCATGCATCCAATTATCTCCCGCTCGCTGGAACATTGCCCAAGGACAAGGTGAAACTCTTGGACACCATTGATCATGCGCTTAAGCACGGCGACGCATACCTGCGTCCTGAATGGTCAAGAGGACTTTGAGAGTTTGAATCTTTGTACTATCTGCGTAATACGAAGCAAATAAATCCGCAATACGAAATTATTCTCTGCGCGATTTGCGGTTTTTATATTTCCGCGCTATCTGCGTGAAGCGCCTTACGCTTAGTCCGTTTATACC
>SMTZ1_10000791_pt1 | contig 30612 bp, 30 predicted proteins | sample DeeMarSWOR136_30_FD_25667 | JGI IMG/M metagenome (IMG submission 25667) | reverse complement strand
ATATAAATATTACTAATTATTCAGTAGTTCCGAAAGTCCCTACCAATGACAAAAAATCAATGGTATCAACTTAACAAAACCAGTCAATGATCCAATATTTAATAAATATTTTCCATTCAAAAACCAAAAAAGTAATTTTTAAATCAGAAAAATTAAGAAATAAATCTATTTAACTCTAATAAAACATTGAATTATAACTAAAAAACATCATTTTGTTACCCTCCAGAATCAATAGAGAGTAACATGTTTCCAAAGTATTTTGATGTAATGATATGTTTTCCATTAAAAAATCCTAGAATAGTTAAACATATCAATATATCTACAAGTAACCATAGGTTATACATTAGAGCTGAAAATAAGAAATAGAATAATCGTATGAAATAATTTTTAGATGTTGTTTGTGGTCTGAATGAATGTTTTTTAACTCTATAACTTGTTTCAATAGTCCATCTTTTACCATATAAGAGGAATAATTTTTCTGATAATCCTACTTCGTTTTCATTAAAATCTATATTTGTTGCAAATGCTCTTTTATTCCCCTCGTCATCATTTACAACAACTACATTAAATAAAACATTTTTCATCTCATAATCCTTAATTACAGATGGCGCTGGAACTATTTCAAGAACTTCTTTTATTCTTTCATTTGCTGTACAAGGCATTAAGAATTTGATTTGATAACGTTTAAACAAAGCAATAGAGTTACTATCAAAAAATCCTCTATCAACATAGAGTCTTCTAATTTTTACACGTTGTTTTGCATAATTCAAGAGTGTTTTTAGAATTTCTTCTTTATTATCAAATGGTCCAACAGGTATTGCAAGGAGAGTAAATTTTTGGTTTTTTTCTGAGATATTTATAGTTGCAAATTTGTAACAATGTGTTGTACCTCTATCTGGTTTCATCTCTGTAATCATTGAAGCATTTTTATCACCATAGAAATGCCAAGGAGTATAATCAATGCTGCAATCTACTATTATGGGGAAATGATTAGCCTTTCTTGCTGATTCCCAGATCATTTCAAACATTGTAATAAACATACGTTTAATCTGATCTATATCATTGTAGTTTTTTAGATGATATAGGAGTGTGTCTCCATCTGGTATTTTATCTCTATTGATTTTAAGTGTATGACTTCCGTTTTCTGCGAAATCATTAGTATTGCACATATGTAATAATAAATTGATGAAATCATTTTTTGAATAAAGAGAATTAATATTTACATTGAGATCTATTACTGATGAAAATCGTTTCTTGAAAAGTTTACTTATTTCTTTTGTTTTCAAGTTTTTATTATGATAAAATGCTCTAGTTGATTTTATTTTATCTTGTTTTTCAGGTTTTAATAATGTTATATCTAGTATTATTCCAAATTTCTCAGATATTTCATTGATTTTTTGAACTATAAAATCAATATCTTCTTTTGATTCTTTATCTAATATCTCATTGATAAAGTAGCTTATTGTTCTTTGATTTGGAACAGAGTCTAATTCTAGTTTTAATCTTTCTTTTTTATGTTTTTTAAGATATTTTTCCAATTGTGTTTGGAATTTTATCACTTTTAATTGTTTGAAAATCAGGAGTTTGTATAGTGATTCATAGGAGTATTTTATTTTACGATAATTTTGGTTATTAATCCATTTAAGTTGTAACCTATTTAGATATTCTACTATAGTGATGTTCTTTGTTTTATTGAACAGTTCGAATGTTTTATATATCTCCAGCTCTATGTTTTTTCTGGAGATATTTCGTTTGCCTACACGCATTCGATTTTCTCCAAGCCTAAGGGAGTCCAACCTCCTTTAGGCACTTATGCCCTTATACACCTATATATCTTATAGCTATATAAAGTTTACCCTTAAGGGTAAAAGTATATAAGTATCTAATTCTATTTCATTTTGATTAAAATGGGAGCTATTAAGGTTATACTACCAGATGATCTTGAAGAAAAATTTCGTGAAGAAGTTTTTAAGAGTAAGGGAATGAAAAAAGGAAACCTTACATTTGCAATCGAAGAAGCAGTTCAAATGTGGATAGAATCTGAACAAAGAAAAAGAAGTAATGCTGCTAAAAAAGCATGGGAAACTCGTAGAGTTAAAAAATAAAAAGTATTAGTGAATAAAATGGGCGAAGTTGAAAAGCATAGTCAAATGAAACATCGTTTATTTGGAATGTATCTTAGCATATGTGTAAAATATGTAAAGAGTAATAGAAGCCATGATTTTGTTGTTGTAGATTTATATGCTAATGATGGTATCTCTTATTGGCCTGGAGGGGATGAACCTTGGGAAGGATCTGCACAAATTGCAGCAAAATGGGTTTCAAAGGCAGGTGAAAGAAGTTTCTGTATCTTAAATGAAAAGGATGAATCATTAATCGATGAACTCAAAAAAAATACAAAAAAATATTCTAAAGTAATAAAAGAAATTTACTCAAAAGATGCAAATGAAATATATCAAACAATAATTGATAGATATATTGATATTGATGCTCATTCAATTTTTTTATTAGATCCATATAATCATTCTGAGCTTAAATTTTCTACAATCGAAGGTATAGCAAATCATTGTATAGAAGATAACTACCGTGGTAAATATTTTATTAGACGTCCAGAGCTTATAGTTAATCTTCCTACTTTTACTATTCTAAAAAGTAAAACACAAAACCAACAACTTATTACTGAATTTTTTGGTACAGATGAATGGATTCAAGCAGTAGATGAAGCAGAAAAGATTGGAGCTTCACAACCTAATGCTCTTTTAAATGTTTATAAGAAACAATTATCAAAATTTTATGATGAAGATGGTATTGTTCCAATTGAGATCAGAACTTTAGAATCTAATGCTCCAATTTATTATCTCATTTTTGTAGCTACTCATCCTTTAGCTAAAAAAATTCAAAGTACTTTTCAAGATTTTGTCAAGAAAAAAATAAAGGAATTTCGTAAGGAAGGTATTAACTTAAAATTAATAGCAGATGCAAAAAGAAAGAAAATAGAATCCTTAGATAAATGGTGTGAAAAATTATAGTATATTTATGTCACTCTTTTCAAATTCTTTTTTACCCTAATCTCAGTAAAATCCTTTATTCCTTTTATCAAATTTTTAATTTTATCTGAACTTGGTTCTTGTAGATTATTGTTTTTACTATCTGCTCCTAAGCTAACAAATTCTGGTTTAATTCTTTTTATCCACATCAAAAATTCATCTAAATCAAAATCAAGTATAGGTTCAATAGAAACCATCTTTCTTGGATATTTTATCGAGAGAAAATCTAGGTATCTTTGAGATGATATAGGTGCTTTAGATATATTATAATCTCTATTAGTTTCTAAAGTAGTAGCAATGATACTATTTTTAGGAAGAAGTTCAATAAATTCAATAAATCTAATTGGATTTTTACTTTGATATAAATATGTATTTTGGAATTTTTTACAATATTCTAATATTTTTTTTATAACAATATCTGGGACCCATTCTCCAAAAATATCTGTAGCAGAACCAACAAAAATTGTATTCCCAGATCCTAAATCTGTGTTTAGTTCTTCTTTAAAAAGCCTTACTTCTCCTTCATATTTTTTCAAATTTCCAAGAAAACTTCTTTTCATATAACAATAACTACATTCATGTTTGCATTGTCCAGCCAATGGATTCCAAGTATGTGTCACCCAAGGATACATATTTCCATTAGTTTTATTCAATCCCATATTAATATTCACCTACATTTTCATTCTTTAAATACTTTTACAATGGAAAATTAAAAGTATAATTTCTTTCATAGTTTTCCTTCCTTTTTTGCATTTTTAACACTAATTTCATACTCTTTTAATTCTTCTAAATGATCTCCAATCCAATCCTTTATAATAAAATTTGCAACATCAGACTGAGATTTACCCTTGATATTCTCTAATTTTTTAATTACATATTTACTATATTTATCAATATAAATACTAAATCCTGTATTTGTCATTAAATCACAATGTTGATACAATGTGTATATACATTGTATTATTAAAATTTGTTAATTATCAAAAATTCTAATTTAGCCAATACAAAAATTGATATAAATACAGAAAGTTAAGAAAAATTTTTTAACGAAATAAAGAAATAATAAATAAACTATTTATTTTTTGGAAAGAATGGAAGATATTGTTAATCAGTTAATTGAAAATGTAAAAAGTAAAATTATTTTAAAATCAAAAAAAAGAATTTTTGAAGATGGATATGAACTTGATACAAATGATTTGGTTGAACCGCAAGATCCTGAAGAGTTTACAAAAATATTTTTAATAGAAAAAATCTTAGATATTTTTAATTTAAATATATCTGGGAGAAATAGAAAATTCAAAATCCCTAAGAAGAGAGAACGTAAAGTTGATTATTCTGTAACATCTGAAAAATTAAATATTTTAATAGAAGCAAAACCAATTAATGCTAGTTATTGGAAATTAAGAGATGAAAAAAATCCTGAAAGTGCTGTTAGTCAAATTAAAGACATTTTTTTACTTGCTGAAGGACAAAAACAGTTTAATTTTGGTATTGCAACAGATGGATTAAAATGGATTTTTATAAATAATGAAGGAATAGAAATTGATAGTTTAGATATATCCGAAAATTTTGACAGAATTAAAGCATATATGACATATAAAAAACCAATACCAAAAAAACGGAGAGAACAAATCAGCAAGGATTTCTATGAAGAATATAATGATATTTTACATGGAACTAAAAAGTTCTCCGAAGAGAATTGTTTTGTAAACTCCATACGAAACGTTGATGATGAAGATGCTAGGGAAGAAATTGCTCAGTTGACAATTAATAGATTACTGTTTATTAAATTCTTGTATGAAAGGGGATTGATTCGTTCAATAAAAAGAGATTGGGATGTTTTTGAATTTATTAAGCAACTTCAGACCTATGAATTAAATGCTAAATTGAAAGAATTATTTTTTAAAATTATGAATAATCCTAAAAAAGAGAGAAGTATATATGATATTGATCCTCATTTTTCTTTCTTTAGATAAGGTAGTCCAGTTTTTTTATTAATATGAACTACATACCCACCTGGAATTTTATATCCTTCTCTTAATTTTATATCTTTTTTTCGTGAATAGTGGTATAATGTTTCTATTTTATAGTCTGGTATTATTCTTTGTGAATAAAGTGTCCATCCTTTCCATCTATTTTTTTTTGATAAATCATAATTTTTTATTGTATATGTTCCTTTTTTAATTTCAACGATTTTTTTTCTGCTCATTATTCACCAATATATCCAATTTTCACCTATAATGTCACTATACTCTATTATTCTATTATATACTTTATCGTCTTTTAAACCAGAATGCATTATTGTATAATTACTATCAACATTTAAAACTCCTATTATTATTCCGTTTTTATCAATAATTGGTGTTGAAAAAATGCTTTTTATTAATTTCGAAACTTTATTTTCCTTTAGCAATTTCTTATGTCCTTGGACATTAGCAACGTTTGTCCAAAATGGAGCACCTGTTAATATAGATAGTGAAGCACATAAATCAGGATACTCATCAATATTAATTTTGAGATTTCTATCAAGAGCTCCTTTCATTTGGTGACTTCGATATTTAATCTCAAGAAATTTTTTATGATAATCAAATAACATTATATTTGATCTATATTTATTTTCATACGAGCCAAATATTGATTTTATCATCAAATCAAGAAGATTTTCTAAATCAATTCTTAAAGTTGATCGTTTCAATTCTATAGATGTAAGTATTATTGCTAATACTGCGATAAGTCCAATCGAAAAAAATCTTATGGAAAGTAACATATCTGGAAAAGCATTAATAAAAAATGATAATATTGTGATAATTACAATTAAAAAAATATAAAATCCTGGAAGATGTGTTAATCGATAGAATTTTTTCCTCCATAAACCCATAATTTTAAATTAATTAACAATTATTTAAATTTTTATATTAAATGGATGATACAGATATAGCAAAAGAAGACAATCTAGCTAATATTCTGATACTTTGCCAATAATGAATATGTTATTCTATTTATTATCGATAGTATAAACTGAATTTTAAATTAAAATCCATAATTAGGATTACTTTTATAAATTATCAATTGTTTTGGATTTATCATTATATTAAAAATAATGAGGATGGTACTCCATTGCATTCAAGAGAAAAAATCACTAGGAAAAGTTATTTAAATATGATTATTATTTATATGACACCAAAATTTATTTGGGGAGGAAAATAATGGCGCTAGTTCAGGCGTCTATTGTAAATAAAGATAATATTATAATATTAATTATAGATAGATTGCTAACTACAACACTTAATTCTGATTTACAACATCTTGAAAGTGATTTTAATGAAATCAAAAATGGAGAGAATGTAAGAAAAAATATGTTAGGAGGTGAAAAAACAAAAAATTAATTTTAAAAATTTGAAAGTGAATGAAAACATTAGGTTGTTGAAAAAAACAGGGCTTTTTAAAAGGCCGGAATATTTAATAAGCCGATTAGTATATAAATAATGGAGGATAAATGCAAGAAAGAATTATATCAAATGAAGAAAGAATAAGGAAAATTGTAATGGATAATTTAACTAATATTACAAAATATCATGATAATGGTAAATATTTTGAAGAAAAATTTAATGAGATAAGAGAAGGACATGCTGGTAAAAAAGTCGTGGTGATTGATAAGATAGTTAAAAGGGTTAGTCCTAAAGTTCTTGATGAGCTTAATAAGAAAAATAAATTAGCTGAAGCTTTCATATCATACGTCCCAAAAAAACATGAAATAATAATGTTGTAGTTATAAGGTATAATATGTGTGAAGGCTATTTTAGATACCATAGTCCTGTAATTGAAGCATTCTTGACTTCTCCCTTTATAAAAAAACCTGCAAGGGTTTATTTTTTAATAGACACGGGATCTGATAAAGTTGCATTATCAGAAGAGGATGCACAACGAATGCGGATTAATCTCCAAGATCTTGCAAAAACTCAATCTGTTGGTATTAGTGGTAAACCTACCAATACCTATATTCTTCCAGGCGTAGACCTGACATTCACAGACTTCTCAAATACACATAATTCTATTCATATACATACTGAATCTTTAGAAAATATAGCAATAATTGAAGGTCTAAAAATAAACTTATTAGGAATGGAGTTATTAAGACGCTTTAATATTATTATTGATTTTACTGAACAAAAAGTCGAGTTGTTGAGAAGTGAATTTGGAGAGGGAGCACATACTGGACAGACAATTATGTTACCAAGTCCGTCATAATATTTAATGGATAATAGGAATTTTGGCTGCGTTAATAGCCTCATTTAATTGTACACTTTCCTAAGATTTATTGTACAAAATGGGTATTTAATGTGCAATTTTGCATATTTATTAATTAATGTGCAAAGCTATACTTTACAGAAACTTTTTATATATCTTTAAAACTGTTAATTGATGACTAAACCATTATCAAAGGAGATTATTCAAAAGATACGTAACGAAGTCCTTGCTGGAAAAACTGCTGAACCTTTTAAGATAAGATTTATTAACCAATAGACATTAATCTAAGATTAAGGAGTCTAGCTTGGAAATAAAAATGATTTTTTAGGGGATTTTCCTATTTTATCATATATTCTTAATCCCTCAGCTAAACTCTTTTCAATTAATTTTTTTATTTTTTACAATTGTTGTGATTAACTATTGTTAAGGAAATATTTAAATTAAAATAATATATGTATTTATGCCAAAAATTTATTTTGGGGGAGGTAAAAAAAGAAAAAAGATTTTACTTTAAAAGAGATAAATTGAGCAATTATCTCTAATGATTTTTCAAATATTATTCTTGATAACATCTATAGTTATATTTAAAAATAAAACAATGAATCGATGATTTTTAACGAGCAGGGCGGAAATAAACTTGTGTGCCCTACCCTGTAGGGAAAAAGAATAGGAAATTAATAATTGAATTATGGAGGAAAATAATATATGTGGAAAAATGTTTTTATGAAAGGCTTGGTAATAGGAATGATATTTTTGTTGTTGTTCGTTGGAACGAATAATATTATAGGTGAAAGTATTCCTCCGGTTATCCATGAAGAAATAATAAACGTATTTTGGGATAAATGGGATCATGATCATGATGATGATGATGGTGCAAGTTCCAATGCTTACAAAGAAGGTGGTCACGCCCAAGCATTTGCTGATGGTGATGATCATACTATTTGGGCGTGGATAAACCATTCTATTGATTGGGTATGTCCTTGTAATGTCCCAAGTTCATGTAATCCAACTATTACCATAATATATGACTATATAGTACAGTTAGATATGGATGAGCCAACAGGTGGTAATGGTGCTGTATTAAATTTTACAGCCTTTGTTAACGACGATGAAAGATCACATAAAGAAATTGATGAAGAAAATTCAGAACATGACATCTGGCCTCCAGAATACAGAGATTATACTAAAACTTTTGAAATGAATAATTTAGTGAAGGATAAAACCTATAATATCGGTGTTAACGCATCTACAAGAACTTATAGTTATGGGTTGCTTGGTCATAGTAAGCTTAGAATAGATCATTCTGCAGATGTTTCTTCTTCAAGAATAGAAATAAAATGGGACAACCGTGCTCCTAATAATCCAGAATTGGATGGACCAATACATGGTGAGGTAAAAACAAGTTATAAGTATACTGCAGTGACAACAGATCCTGATAAGGATCGGATTCGTTACAAGTTTGATTGGGATGATGGACATATCACTGACTGGTGTGAACCTGTTAACTCTGGAGAGAAATATACAAGGTCTCATTATTGGAGTGACGTGGGCGTCTATGTTATTGGAGTAATAGCTAAAGATGAGAATTATAATATGGAGAGTGGATGGACATATTTAACAGTTAACATTCCAAGAAATAAACCATCTGGTTGTTTAATAGGATCACAAGTTTCAATGTATTCTGAAACATCTGGTTATACTAAAAATATCGAAAATATAGTTATTGGTGATATTGTCCAATCCTTTGATGCTATAACTCAACAAATGGCACCTGCTGAAGTAGTTGAAATATTTGCGTACCCATATACTGTCTGTGATACATATTTAATATTAGACAATGCTCTTACAGTTTCATCTAATCATGCAATATATATTGATGGAGCATTTGGATTAGGATGGTTTGAAGCACATGACGCAGAAATTGGTGATTTGTCATTAAAAAAAGAACCAACTAATTTGAGTTGGTACTGGGAAGAAATATCATCTATATCAGAAAGCCCAACTCTACCAGGTATGATGTTCTATGATCTAGAGCTTTTACCTTTAGCTAGCGAAGCATCAGGTTATTGGGCAAATGGAGTTCTAGTTGACAGCGCATAGTTATTTAAATGTAGAATAAGACATCATCTTATTCTTTTTTTATTTTTCTTCCATCTTTCTAATCAATTCTTTTGCATCTCTCAAATAACTATTTGCTTTTATTAGGCAATCATCAATCTGCCAAAGATACTATTTGATTTTTTCAATATTTTCGGCTTTGCATATTAATTAATTGGTATGCAAAATTGCACATTAAATAGTAAAATTGCAGAAATTAAGAAAAGTGGCATTTCTAAACGGAGGAATCCTTTAATTGCTCAATTTTTTGAAAAAATGGGTTTAATGGAGCAGGAAGGTAGAGGCTTAACATTTATGAAAAATGAGGCTAAAAAACATGGGTTGCCAGAACCAACAATCGAAGCGGGAAGTAAAACCTTTAAAATCACTTTTCATAATATAAGTGAGAAATCGAATGGATTTATGTCTTCACCTTATAAAACCGTTAGAAATTATGAAAACTTAAATGAAAGACAAAAAGAAGTTATGGAATATTTAAGGAAGAATCCCAATTTGCAAATCAGTCGAAGTGATTATATAAGAATTACAAAAACTCAGGCAAAAACCGCAACCCGAGATTTAACCAATTTATGCAAACGAAAAGTACTAGATAAAAACGGAAAGGGTAAAGGAACACGGTATCGCTTATTTCCATTACTTATGAGCAATAAATATAAGATATAATCAAAATTTTTATGTCCTGTAAATGTCCCATAAATGTCCCATAAAAATATTAATTCAAATTAGTTATGCATAAAATCGCATAAATTAAGAATGAAAACATTCATGTTCCAGAGGACATGATTCTCCCTTGTAAACAGGGCATTGAAATTTTTCACAAAGGGGCAATAAAGAAACATCTTTATTTTTCTCAGAATTTTCAATATTGTCCACATTTTTTTTTACAATTCTCGATAATTCCCTCTGCCTTTTGAAATCAACTTTATATGTCATTATTAAATTGTTTAAATTTGGATAAACGATAAATATCAATCCATTTGTTTTTTTATATAATCCACAAATTATGCCCAATTCAGCTATGTGATACGGTGAAGCACGCATATATCTTTTACTCGATGTTTTTCCAACTTTAATAATATAAGGAATCTGTTGATCTCCCTTACCAGATTGTTTATAATTCAACCATCTAAAACCAATTAAAATACGATGATCTTCTTTTGAATTTTTAATTATAGATCTTTGTTCTTGATTTAGAAAAATATTTAATGTATCTTTTAGTTTATTAACTCCTATCGTTAAGCAAGATTTGTATTCATCTGTAAGTGTATCTGAATAAAAACCTGGATCGTATCCTAAAATATTTTGAATATAATGTTTTCTAGGAGCAATCAAATTATATATTGTCAAACAAAATACATCTTTTTCTTGAGATGACTTTCTTGCTTGTTCTAATTGTTGTGTAAAAGTATCATCATAAATGATAGTTATAGCTTTTTTTAAATCAGAAATATCTAATGGTGAAAATTCGTGACAATTACATTTATTTGTTCCTGTAAATTTGCAACCAGAATTATAGTATCTGCATCTACCTAAAGCTGAAGGATTGTTGCTTATAAAAGCATCATCAAGCATTGAAATTCTGGAAAGAAGTACTCTTTTTGCTAAATGAAAATTATTTATTTTAACTCTAAATGCTTTTAAATTGAATTTTCCGTTATCTTCCATAAAAACCAAATAATTAATTTTAGGATTCACAGGATGAATTATTGAGTAAAAAACCAATTGCTCCAAATCCATTGGAAAAAAAGAATAAACCTCGTTAATATCTAATGGATTTACCTCCTTGGTTTTAAATTCTATTATTGAGTCCTTAATAAGATAATCAAATCTCCCCCTTACTTTATCAATGCCAACCCATTTACCATCAAGTGTTTCTTCGCCAACGATAAAATCTGATATATTATTAAACCAATAACTGGCAGTATTTTGTAAATGTTTACCCCAAGCAAATTTTCTACCGAGTTCTGGTGGAATAGTAACTTCAGGATGTATCCTAGAAAAATAAGTTTCGGCAGGATTTGTAAGTTGTGTAATTTGGTAATGACTAGTTGAAGAAGGTTTTGGTTTTAGAGATTCTTCAATTATGTGTCTAAGGTATCCAGATAATGAACCTTCAGAAGATATTTGTGGCCTTAAATTATTGATTTCATCAATGATGCCCATCTTTTCTAAGATTTCATTAACTTTTAGTAATATAAAATATTATCCTACCGATTAGGAGAATAATAACTTTTTTAAATTCATCAATATTTCTTATAAGCATGAAATTAAATGATTTTCAAATAGATTTTTTATCCGAATACGATTGTAAAATGCTTGAAGAAAAAGACAAAATAAGATAAAATAAATATTTAGGAGCTCTCTTAAAGTAAGTTTTTCTATTTTTAACAATACCTCAATAAAACTAATAAATTCAGAAATTCTCCATAAAAATTAAAAATATAATTGTAGTTTAAAAATAGCCTGCATTTCTAACATGTTTGGTCTGCGGTGAACTATGAGAATAAAACTCTTTTTTAAATGCATCATTATAGGATTGTAACATTTAAATATCCCCAAGTTGATTTAAAATATTGAGGGAGAAGAGAATATGCTGATTAAAAAAATCCTCATAATAAGTATAATAATTCTATTTCTTGGTGTTAGTATCAATCCATCAGTTGCAATTGATAATATAAAGAAACTAATCAATCCAATCCGCTCTGGTAACACATTATATGTTGGTGGGAGTGGACCAGGTAATTATTCAAAGATTCAGGATGCGATAGATAATGCAACTGATGGGGATACTGTTTTTGTCTATGATGATAGTTCACCATATTATGAAAATCTAATCATAAATAATTCTATTAAACTAATTGGTGAAGATAGAGATACTACAGTCATTGATGGTGATTTTAATAATAATACGATTTTAGTAAAATCGTCATCTTTTAGTATTAAAAATATTAAAGTAGTTAATAGTGTAAAGAACCTTTTTTCTGCTGGAATATTTGTTTGGGAAAATGGTGAACTAATTACAGATATATCAATTATTAATTGTGTTATTAGTAATGGTAGTTCTGGTATCCGTCTTGAAGATGCGAAAGGATGTATTGTTACAAATTGTACAATCTATAACAATGAAGGAAATAGCTTATATTTTATAAATTCAGATGACACAATCGTAACTAATTGTACTATATATGACAATGGATTATTAATAAATAATAAATTTATTTCTGGGGGGATAGAGATTACCGAGGATTGTGAAAACATTGATGTTTCAAATTGTCAAATATATAATAACATTGGATTTGGAATAAACAGTATGTTTGGAAATAATATTACAATATATGATAATACAATCAAAGGGAGTTACCGAGGATTAAGATTAAAAGAAACTGATAATTTTAACGTGTACAATAACATTATTTACAAAAACGATGACACGGGTATTGATATTGTTGGAGTGGTTAATGGATTGGTGTATAATAATAAGATTACAGAAAATGGAGATATTGATTTTTTCGATGCAGGTGTTTATGTTAGAAATTGTTCATCTGGTGTTATCATTAAAAATAATGATATTTCCTCAAATAAAAAAAATGGTATCATTATTTTGCATTCCTATGGTAACATAATTTCAAAAAATAATTTTATTGATAATGAAAAAAATGCCTTTTTTATAAGTAAAAATTTTCAAGGAAATATTTGGTTGAAGAATTATTGGAATAGACTACGGATTTTACCAAAGTTAATTTTTGGATTAATAAGTAAAAATGTTTATTTTCCTTGGGTTCAGTTTGATTGGCGTCCATCACTTAAACCATATGACATATAGGTTTCAAGAACGATTCACAAAACTAGGAAGATTGCTAGGTTTTATCCTATAAATTGTTAATTAGGGTGCAAAATTGACTAAACATGCAAAGCCTGTTTTTTAAAAACCTTTTTATACATCTTTAAAACTGTTAATTGATGACTAAACCATTATCAAGAGATATTATTCAAAAAATACGTGAAGAAGTTCTATCTGGAAAAAATAAATTCACTGTATCTAAAGAATTAGGAATTAGTAAATCAGCAGTTTATTCTCATACTGCTGATATTCCTAGTGGTAACCAAAATAAAATACTTTCCAAAGAAACCCTCAACAAAATCAGAGAAGAAATACTTCAGGGTAAATCTAAATATCAGATTGCTAGAGAGATGAATATTTCTTCAGATACAATTTATAAGTATACTAGGGATCTTCCAAGTAAATATAAAAGAAGCCCTTATATCAGTGGTAAACCACTTGAGCTTTTAAAACAACTTTTGAAAAAAGGATTTGTCTACACTGAGAAAAATAGTGTTGCCCTTAGAAGCCTTCAAAGATATTTTCCTGAGATTAGACGTTCTCAATATAAGGGAAAATCTATCTATTATCTTGAGGATAAAAATAAAGTTGCTCTTAAAGAGATGATGAAACAAAACAGTTCAAGGATTATTAATTATTATGAGCTTTCTAAGGTATGTCAGGTTTTTAATGCTGATATATCAAAAAGTGATAAAAAGCAGTTCTTTGGTAAAAATAAACCACGAAGTCATAGAAGAAATCATAAATCAAAATCAAATATTGTTTCTGTTTCTAAGGAGAGGCAATCAAAAATTGATGATTTCTTTGGTAGATTTTTGCATTCGGAAGTACTGTTATTAATTAAAAATTAGAAAAATGTAATCAATAAATTAAAAATATTATAAAATAAGAATTCAGTTTTATAGTTGAAAAATAAAAGATTTATACCATCGAACTATATATTATAAGAGATAATACTCTTTTTATTAAAGGTAACTTCTCTAAAATTTTAAAAAACAATGGATTATATATTATTCTGTTTCTAGGTATAGAGATATTTAATGTTCCCCAATCGCTTTCGGCACCATAAATATCTTTAGCTTTTGCTTTTATTGTATAAGTACCATCTATATCCCAAATATGAGAGAGAGTAACTTCTTCATCAGAGCTATAATTACCTATCCATTGTTCTGTCTGACCATCTCCCCAATCAATATAATAATAAACATCATCCATCTCTGGATCGGCTGATAAAAAATTATAATAATATTCTATACCCTTTTTCCCTTTTAATGGGCCTTTTATTATTGGAGTATTTGGATTATTATTAGGACCTATATTATCATTAAAATTATTGGGATCAGTATCAAGATTGATTTCTGAATAATCAGAGTAACCATCATTATCTGTATCACTATCAAATGGATTAGTATAAAAAACAAATAATTCATCATAATCGTTTAAAAGATCATTATCCCTATCTAATTTCTGTAGGGTAAGATTATCTTCTAGATTAAGAATAACGAATGAATATTGGTTTGGGTTACATAAAACATTTGGATTAGGTCCAAACAACTTTATTGTAAAATTATATATTTCATTACCTTTAAAAACAGCGGTTTCTGAATTGGTTATTTGCATTAATTGCACCAATCTATAATTTTTTATCTCGCTAATGTAATCATTTATATTAAACCAGATAGATTCGTTAAATCCAGCTGAGTGTTCACAAGAAGTACTATACCCAATTTCATACTCAATTTCCTGGCCATATCCTTTTTGCCAAAGGTGATAGTAAATATTGAAAATTTTGTTTTCTCCAGAATAATCCCCCTCTTGAGCGAAGTGAAAATTTATAAACATTCCACAGAAAGTTGATTCATTTTCTACTGATAAGTCCCTCAATAGAGAACCTACATCTGGCCAATTTAATGGATCATCACCTCTTAGATAATAAAGGCCATTAATATTTGTAAAAAAAGAATCGCCCCCTATCTTAACCCCTTCAGATAATGGTGATATACTTATTCCAATAAGCAAAATCAATAAACAAAAAACAACGCCGTTATGAAAAATTTTTTTAATATACATTATAATCCACTCATTTATTTTTATATATGATAAATTAACAGCTGTTAATTAAAATACTATCTGGAGTATATATAATTAACGATTGTTAATTATTGTTTTATAAGATAAATTATAATGTAACTCAATGTTTCGTTCAAAAAAATAATATTCAACTTTTCTTTATAGTTGAAGTTTTAGATAACAAACTATACATATCAATTTATATTTCTACATATTAAATCAACAATTGTTATCTTAAATTTTTAAATCTATTAATCATGTAGCTTATTGTCCTTTATTTATTTTTTTTTAAATTTGATTTGAAAAAATATAAACATATTTGTTAAAAATATATTTTAAATAATATATATTTCTTGGAGAAATATAAATTATAAAATAATATTAGAAAATTCTTGGAATTAAACGCCAAGGAACTTTTTTCATATACTCTTTATATTTTTCACCATACTGTTTTACTAATAGTTTTTCTTCATCGAAAATACTCCAGATCATAATTGGTACTGCTAAGAAAGCTATAATTAACGCAGATAAAGAATAAAAAAATAATGCTAGTCCAAATCCCACGATAAGAATAGAGACATAATGTGGGTGTCTTATATATTGAAAAATCCCCCCAGTTACAAGCTGCCCTTTGTATATTTTGTTCCAAAAAATTTCCCATTTAAAATAAACATATGTGCCTAATAAAAATATAGTTATGCCTAAAAAAATACTTAGAATCATATTTATTGGTAGCTTCCAAACACCGTATAATCCTGTTAATGGACCTATCATAATAATTAATAATAGAGGGGAGTAGTGAACAATAAACAGGGCTCTTAATTCTTTAGGGGGAGTATAATTTAAAACCATATTAATTAAACCAGTTTTATTCCACCAGTGTTTATTACAATATCTTGAGGTTTAAGTGTATGCTTTGTATTTCTCATTTTCATAACTGAAAGTTTTCTTCTATCCATTGTCGGATCAAAACTTAATTTTATCACTGCATCGGCTAAGAATTCCGAAATACCATCTCTTGATAGGAGAGAAGAACCCATTGGTAATTCTGATGTAATAACAGAAGTTGTATTTGATGATTCTAAAGCATTCATTATAAATTGTAAATGTAGTCTTCTTGTTGATAAATTAAGTCCTTCAGAATATTCTGAAGCTCCAACCATACTGACATCAAGGTTACCCTCTTCAGTATTTTTCATAAATATCGGCATTTCTGAAAGAGGGGTAATTGAGTCCAAGACTATTCTATCAAAATCACCTGATAAAATTTCATTTGTCATCTTCTCATATACTAATTTCTTGTTCAAGTTAAGATATAGAAATTTTATAAGATTTTTTTCAATTGCAGGTTGAAAATCAAATCCTAGTTCTCTTGCTTGGCTAAGGATCCCTTCAACTTTTTTATCCAATGTTAAGTATAGACATCTTTCTTGGTTTTTTACTCCTTCATATAGGAATTGAAAACAAAAAATACTTTTTCCTCCACCAGGTGGACCAGACACAAGAGTGATTGAATTTTTAGGTAATCCTCCTTGAATTATATCATCAAGGCCTGATACACCTGTTTTTATCCTGTTCATTTTTACCTCTCCTAAATTATTTATTTTAGTGATCCCAGACATCGATATAATATGTAACAGCACATATATTATTTTATCTTTCTTCTTTTTTTTATACAAAATTATCATAAAAAATAATATTTTAATGCCTATAAACAAGGTATGTATAGAAATATTTATATAGTAAAAAATATAAAATTAATTATAGATAAAATTATTAATGGGCTCCAATATGAAAAACAATAACAAAAATATCTGGATTTGGCTTCAAAATGGAAAACTGGTCAAAGCAATTTTATGTGTAGATGATGGGACATTAAAAATATATGATGAAAATGATAATCTGATATTAAGAAGGACTGGTTTAAACAAACTTCAAATTAAACAAATAGAAAATACGATAATAAAATATGGAGCTAAAAAATTAAGTGAACATGCTGAACCTTTCAAATTTTTATAAGTTCATTATTTAATTATTTACTAAAACACGTCTTTCAGGATGAATTATTACACCCTGATCTGTAATTTCCATTAAAACAATCTTTTTTTGATGTTTACCATCTCTCATTTTCAAAATTTCAATTGCATTTTCTCTAAAATCTTCTTTTTGAAAATTATAAAGAACAATTATTCCATCGGCTAAGAATTCTTCAATTCCGGATTCGCTAAAACGTGAAGGTATTGGATCAGTCTCAGTTATTAAAAAAGAAGTAGCGCCAGTCTCTTCAAAAAAACTAAATAATTGTTGAAGATAAATTCTATAGTTTTTATCTTTTGTTACTGATGCTTCGATAATTGCACTTAAAGAATCTACTGCTATTACATCAGGTTGGAAATCTTTTGGAATCACAAGAGGTTTTATTTTATAAGATAATTCAGTTGCTGATCCGGATCCACCTATTGATCCGAATTTCATTCTTAGAATATCTAAAGGATTAATTTTTTGAATTAAAAGATTTCCGCTCTCAATGTATCTATTAGCATCCCAACCAAATTTTTCCATACTTTTTACAATTCGCTCTTTGCTTTCCTCAAAACTTACATACATGCATTTTTTACCCCTTGAAACAAGATTAAAACATATCTGTCTACAAAGTATGCTTTTTCCAGTTCCAGGACCACCAGCTACTAAAACAGAGTTTCCCTGTGGAATTCCTCCTCCTGAAAATAATTCATCAAAACCTCTAATATCTGTTTTAAGTACTCCCTCCTTTTTATCTTTTCTAATTTCTATATTTTCATCCATTTGGGTGTTATTTCCATCCATAGTAATTATCCTTTGTGAAATTAAACTTATATAATTTTAAATTTTAATTTATTCTAATCTAATTTTTTTCTTTTTTAGCTATATAATGAAGCAAATAAAAAAACTTTCTAATATTTTTTAATAGAACTAAGATACAACAGCTCCTGCGCCTACTTGAGTACCAATTTTAATTATTGTAAGTTTTAATTCAATGTTTTTAGTACCAGGAATAATAATTACCCGATTGGGAGTTGATGATTTATCCACTTGAACATTAATATATCCATTATCATAATATTCCCAAAGTAAACCCCTAGTAGTATTGATAAAGGAATGATTCCATGCATCTGGGTAAGCTGTATATATTTGAATGAAATTTGCTGATCCCTGATGTTCATAATAAGTTGTATAATTAGTACGAATAAAACTTTCTTTATATCCACCAGTGATATTTTTTCCTGGAACCCCTTTAAATAATGGGATATCCCAATTTATTTCGATAACATCTGTAAAGTTTACAACATTCATAGCAGGAAAAACTCTCATTACTTCACCATCTGTTTGTTTAAGGATAATTCCTCCACCTTCTAGTGCATATATTATTTTGGTTCCTTCCAAGTAATAATAATTAAAAGCCTCGTATTTAATTGATGTTAATGGAATTCCTGATGGAAAATCAACTGGTGCTGGTTGTATATTTATTCTATAAGGTCCTGTTGAATCTTGATCTATGATAGAAATTTGACCAGAAGATCTTTGTGATATAAAATAAGGCAATTCTCTGCTTCCCATAGTTATTGGAGATGATACTGAAGTATAAGCCGTATATTTTGGATTACCACTTTCCTCATTGATTATTCCCATTGTAGATTGTATTTCTATTACAGATTTCAAATACGTGAATTGATTTGAAACATCGTCCATATGATCTGCTTCTCTATCTTTCATTATTTCTGGAATATAGTAAAGTTGTATAAATGATAAGATTATAGCAACGAGTGCTACAAGTAAAAGTGCTTCTATTACGCCTGCTACTGCACACTGATTGTTAAAGAAAATTCTCTGTTTCATCTCTCCATTTTCACCCTTCAAATATCAATATGTATAAACTCTGACTTATAGTTTTCTTATTATTATGTCAATTTGTAAAAATGTTAATAAATTTTTTATTTAAGTAAATCTTAAGAAGAATAATTGGTTTCTATTTCCAAATTTTATATTTAATTTATATTTGCTAACATATAGAGGCAAGTTAATATGGAAATGACTTTTGCAGAAAAAATACTTACAAAATATTCTGGTTTGAAAGAAGTAATTCCAGGTGAGATAGTAACAGTTAAACCTGATCATCTTTTGACACATGATAATACAGCCGCTATTATTCAAAAAATAAAACCTGAGTTAGATAAATATGGTATTTATTCAAATTCTTTACCAATTATTGTTCTTGATCATGTTATTCCTGCTTCTTCTGAAAAAACAGCAAATAATCATAAGATTATAAGGGAATTTGTAAAAAACAATGGTATCAAGAATTTTTTTGATATCGGATTTGGTATCTGTCATCAGATTGTAATTGAGAGAGGACTAGCACTTCCTGGAAAATTAATACTTGGTTCTGATTCTCATACATGTTCCTATGGTGCAATTGGAGCCTTTTCATCTGGTATTGATAGAACCGAAGCAGCCTCCCTTTTGCTTACAGGTGAGACCTGGCTTAAGGTCCCTAATACCATAAAAATGGTTTTAAGAGATAATTTGAAATCTGGAGTATATTCAAAAGATGTAATATTATACATAATTGGTGACATTTCAGCATCTGGTGCAAACTATTGTTCTGTTGAATTTCATGGAAACATAGATCAATTTTCCATAGATGATAGATTTACTATAGCAAATATGGGTATTGAAATGGGTGCAAAAAATGCTGTGTTTTTCTCTGATGATATTACAAGGAAATATCTTAATTTTATCGGTATATCTGATTCATCCTATAATCCAATATATGCTGATAAGAATGCAAGATATTTTAGTGAATTACAATACAATTTATCAGATATTCCTCCGGTAATAGCTTGTCCTCATACTGTTGATAATGTTAAACCTGTTGCAGAAGTTTCTGGTTTAGAAATACAGCAATGCCTTATTGGAACATGTACAAATGGAAGATTTTCTGACCTTAAGATCGCTGCTGATATTTTAAAAGGAAAAACGATTAATTCAGGTGTCAGGTTATTGATACTTCCTGCTTCAAAAGATATATTTGAAAAAGCACTAAAGGCAGGAATTATTGAAACACTAGTTAAGGCGGGAGGAATAATACTTCCACCTGGATGTGGCCCTTGTCTTGGCGCTCATCAAGGAGTTCTAGCACCTGGTGAAAGATGTCTTAGTACTTCAAATCGAAATTTTAAGGGACGTATGGGTTGTAAAGAAGCAGAAATTTATCTTGCAAGCCCTGCAACTGTTGCAGCCTCTGCATTATATGGTAAAATTACAGATCCTAGAAAGGTGATTAAAAAATGAAGATTTGGAGATATGATGATAATATAGACACTGATATGTTATTTCCTGGAAAATATGTTTATACATGTAATACCGCAGAAGAAATCAAACCTCATCTTTTAGAGGATTTAGATTCTTCTTTTTCAAAAAATGTTAAAGAAGGCGACTTAATTATTGCTGGAAAGAATTTTGGCTGTGGAAGTTCTCGTGAACAACCTGTTATTGGTTTAAAATTTGTTGGTATTAAAGCTATTATTGCAAAAAGCTTTGCAAGAATATTTTATCGAGCAGCAATAAACCAGGGTCTTATTCTTATAGAATGTCCTGAAGCAGTAGAAGCTTATTCTGAAGGTGGAAATGTCGATATTGATATGGAGAAAGGTAAAATTATCATTGACAGTAAGACTTTTTCATTCCCAAAACTCCCTAAGGAAATTATTGCAATCATAGATGCTGGAGGATTACTTGATTATACTAGAAAAAAATTGAAAAGAAAATAATATTTTATTACTTTTTTGTAAAACTAATATGTTTTTTCTCTATATGACCTTTGCTTATTCTTCTATATTCTTTTGCATTTAAAAGTGCTTTCTCTCTAAATTTTTTATCCTGTTTCGTTATCTTACCTGGGACACCAATAACCAGACTATTTTCAGGAATCTTCATATATTCTCTAACAAGAGCATTGGCTCCAATAATTGATCCTTTTCCGATTTTTGCACCATTAAGGATGGTTGAATGAATTCCAATAAGACAATCATCCTCAATAGTTGCACCATGTATCATTGCACAATGTCCAATTGTAACGTTTTTTCCAATTTTTACAGAATGATCTAAATCACAATGTATAACACAGCAGTCTTGAACATTTGAACCATCACCTATTTCTATAGAATTTTCATCTCCACGAATGACAGCACAGGGATAAATTCCACAATTTTTTCCAATTTTAACATTGCCAATTATTACTGCTGTTTCTGCAACAAAGGATGACGTGTGTATTTTCGGTTTCATTATATATTACCAAGTTTTTTAGAATGATGAATTATTTTATAATTTTTGTTCATCTTTTATGATATTTCTTTAAAATTATGCCTTTTAATTATAAATAGAAAGATAGAAATACAACTTTAAGGATATAAATTAAAATTATTTGTAGGGGGACAAGTTAAAAAGGTAGGGATTATATGTTAAAACTTGTCATTAGTAAATATAGGAAATTTTTAATGATTTTTATGATTCTTTTACTTCTTCTTAGTTTTTTTAATGTACCAACAAGAGCTAATGAAAAAGGTCGACCTGACTTAATAATATACGATGTCGATTTTCCTGGAAATCCACCAGGTTATATTTCAGAAGAAGATGAAGTAGAATTTATTGTAAAAATAAAAAATATTAAAGACCCAGACACTGGTGAATACGGTAATATATCTGCAGGAACAGAAATTGTTGTTGCACTTATAATTGATGGTTCTCTTGTTAGTACTAATTCTACAAATGAAGGGCTTAATGTTAATAAAATTAGGTTTGTAAATTTAAGTTGGACAGCTGATTTGGGCTCTGAAGATAAGCGTGAAATAACTATAGAGGTTGACTATCCTTATCCAGGTAATGTTATTGAAAGATATGAAGATAACAATTATTGGGATGGTTTTATATATGTTTCTGAAAAATTTCCCGGTCTAGAAATTATAAATGTTGATATTCCTCAAAATATTATTGTAAATAAAACAGTAACAATTAAATCCACTATTAAAAACACGGGGGGAACAACAAACGATACCATATTTGCTAAACTTAATTCAAGTGTAGATGGCGAGGTTCAAACACTATCTAGAGTTTCTAGCTTGTCTCGAAATAAAACTCATATTTTTTCGTTTAGATGGAAACCATCACATTTTGGAAGTCAAACTGTAACAATAGATATTATATACAGAGGAAAAACTCGTGATTTTAAGGAGATTTCTGTTGTAGTTGAAATAGAAAGTCTGCAGTGGTGGAATAAAAACTGGCACTACAGATATTTTCTTTCTGTAGAAGGAAAGGGAAATGTAGCAGTATCTTTTAATTTCACCCAATTATTAAAGGATATTGGTGTTTTTTCAAAATCATTTGAAAATGAAACAATAAGAATCGTTGAATATTCTTCTGATGGAAATATTATTAGTGAAATTTCAAAATATATCTTTAAAGAAAGTGTAGGTTATAACAGTTTAACTAGTGCATCTGGTAAGTTGTTTTGGCAGGTTACTGGCTCATCTTTTGAAAAATTCTACTGTGTCTATTTTGATGTATCTATCAATCTTGGTACTAGAACCATTTTAGAGGAAACTAATATGTCTGAGTCCGGGGATGCAAGTGTAGGTGAGTTTGGTTTTGTTGATGGATGGAATATTGAATCAGTTCAGCCAATAAATGGAAGCTTTGCTCCTGTTGGAAAATCAATTTATCTATCTGTTACAACTGATTCTAAAATAGAAAATGTAACAGCATATTTTTACTTGAAAAATAATCTAAGTAAAAATTTTTACTTATATTTATTCAATGTTCAAGATTATACATCCTGGAAATCTGATGATTTTTCCTTTGATGTGGAAGGTAGTTGGGCACTAATAATTTCATCAAGAGACTGGGCAGATTACAATGCACCGGATGTAAAACAAACTTTTTATGTTGGAAAACCAGATGTCGAAATAAAAAATATATCTATTTCAACTATTTGGACTCCAATATCACCAAAGATTTATATAAATGACATAGTCAATATTACTGCAGGCGTAGTTAGTTATGATGCAAATGTTGAGGATGTTAATGTATCATTAAAAATATCTGATTTTACAACAAATAAGGAAATATATGAACAATACACAGAAATTACTATTTATATGGATAAAGCAAACTATGTTTTCTTTAGCTGGAAGGCAAGCCAATCTGGAAAATTCAATGTCACTGTAACACTAGATCCAAAGAATCTAATTAAAGAAAAAAATGAAAATAATAACAAGTTAGTAAAAACAATAACAGTTAGTGAATTTCCTGATTTAGCAATTGTAGATATCATTATACCAACCATTGAAATTTCCGAAAATGAGAAGATACAAATTGATGTTATTGTAAAAAACATAGGATTAGGTGATGCAACAGATTATAAAATCAAGCTCTACATAGAAAACGAAAAACAAGGATTAATGAAATACTTAAATGATGTTGATAGTAAGTTAATAAGTGTTAAGGCAAACTCAAGCAAAACCATTGATATGTACTGGAATTCTACCAAACCTGGTACATGGTTGGTTGGTGCAAAAGTTCTTGTAAATGATACAAACAGAGACATTGATATTACTAATAATAGATTACTTTGTAATAATATTTTAAGAATTAAACCGATTGAAAGGAATCCGCCAACTATCTTGGATGTAATAGCTCACCCAAGAAATCAAGAACAAGGTAGTTCGGTTTCAATAACTGCAACAGTTACTGATGAAACTGGGCTAGATTTGGTATCAGTTAACATTACAAATCCTAAAGGAACATTATATAGGATTAATATGGGCAGAGTTTTTGAAGATGATTTCAGAGTTATTTTTACAAATACAAATGAAGTCGGTATTTACTCATTTCAAATAATTGCTGTTGACATTACGATTCATAGAAATACTGCAACAAGACAAGGCAATTTTACCATATATAAAGAGTCTACACCACCTATTATCTCATTTTTTGATGCTAAACCACGAGTTCAACTAAAAGGTGAAAATGTAGATATTATCTGCTTAGCAACTGACAATTTCGGAATAAAAAGTGTTATTGTAAAAATTACTACACCCTCTGCCGAAATTTATAATAGAAATTTGGTATTTATCTCTGAAGAAAAATATGTTTTTTCAAGCACTTATGATACCTCTGGAAAATATATATTCCAAATAGAAGCAACTGATAAGGCAAATAATGTGGTAAATACATTTGATAAAACCTTTTGGATTACATCAGATCTTAATGACAAAGATGATGACGGTATGCCTGATTGGTGGGAAGAAAAATACGGCCTAGATCCAGAAGATCCGAATGATGCTAATCAAGATCCCGATGGAGATGGTTATTCAAACCTTGAGGAATATAAAAGAGGCACTAATCCTATAAAAGATATTTTTTCTGAAAATGCTGTTTCAAGAATTAAAGAAAATTCATTATATCTTTCAGGGTCAATTGTCATGTTTTTAGTAATTTTTCTACTTTCGTTATTTAGCAGGAGGAGGAAATTATTATGAATTTATTTGATTTTCTTAAAAAATCATGGATTCTTATAATTTTTATAATACTCGGATTATGTGTATTGATTTTCTCTTTTTGTGATATTGTATTTGGCATGGGTTTAATAATAGTTGCAATACCTGCATACGCAGTTCTTATTTTACTTATGTTAATTCTTATATTTCGAAGAAAACAGGCAAGAATTGTTCCAGTGGATCTAGATGTAGTTGAAGAATTTGAAAAAACTTTGGAAGGAGGACTTTATCATTTTAAATGCCCAACATGTAAGGGATTTTTTGCTGTTAAAAAATCAAGAGGCGACAATAAAAAATATGTCAAGATGACATGCCCTGATTGTGGTGCAGTTGGAGTAATACCTCCAAAACCGGTAAGTATAGAAGATTTTATTCCTGAAAAAAAATCTATTAAGGCAAATTTCAAATGTGAAATCTGCAATGAGGGATTGACTATTTGGGCTGAAGGAACCGACCTATATAAGAAATTGCATATTTTTTCATGTCCATATTGTGGTGAAGTTGAAACAATGAGGAAGATTTAGACCCTGTGTCTTACCTTTACTGCTTCTCCATGATTTGATTCTTTCATTTCTTCACCGTTCATCTGTGCTACACCCACAGCAACGAGTTTATTATTTTTTATAACAATTACCTCATCACCAATTCTGATTTCGCTATCAACATTTTTTATCCCTGGAGCAAAAACAGAACCAATTAATGTGAAGTCATCAAATATTTCCACCCAGTACTTATTAAAATCAAGCAATCTTTCTGCTCCATTAATTGTAAGAGAAATAAGTCCCCTTTCCTTTGTAATCATACCCAGCTGTATATTTTCTTTTAATATCTTTTGATAAGGGTATTTGCCTTTTATCAAAGTATCTTTTAATAGATTTTCAGCAATTTTTTTACCAAATTGATATGTTGCAAGTGCTTCTATGTCCTCTCCTGCTCTATCATTGGATTTTATTTTATCAAATTTATTTACTTGTTTATTTAGAGTATCAAATAATTTTTCAAGTGATTCTTTTGATGTTGGATTATTCTTACATGTTATTATAGGATTCTTTAGAATTGGTCTTATAAAATTGTTTAAATCTTCTGGTAAGTGAGAAATTGTTAGTTTATATTTGTTTTGTTTTAGATAATTTGATAGAAGATTTATTGTCATCTTTTTTTCTTGCTCATCCCAAATGCCTGTTACTGGAATATCATAGGAGGATGGAGGATATACGAGTTCCAAGTCTCTTGGAACAACTCCTATTGGTGATGTGATTATTACTTCATGAACAACAAATGGATTTTTTGTTGTAATTATTTTTTCTCTGAATAGCTTATGTGATTTTGAAAATGAATAAGGTTTCCTGGCTGAACATGGAAGAAGTAGCAATATTTTTGCTGAATTTGGCTTTTTATATCTATTGATTAATCTTTCTTGGAATCTTCTTATCTCAGGCCTAAATGATGATTCACTAGAGGTAGCAATAATAATATTTTTACTTTGTAGAGGAGTTCTTTTCTCTAAATATTCATAATGCTTTCTATCTAGATTTCTAAGAATCGCTGTTAAATTAGGATCTGCTTTTATTCTATTTTCTAGTAAATTTCTTAAATTTTCTTGAAAAATTGCATTTCTTATATGCTTAATTTCCTTGGTTATTGCAAAATAATTATGATTTAGAATTTCTTGAAAATTCATCTCTTTTGGTATCTTATTAATTTTAATGCAAGATGGACAGTTACAGGGATTTTCTTCTAAATCATTTTTATTAAATGATCCAATTTCAAAGAGTAATGTGCTGTTTCTTGCTGCAATAATTGCAAATGTTGAATCAAATAAGTCGATTCCTATATATGTTAAAAGTGCTATGTTTGTTGGATTTCCAACACTTGGTAGATAGATTATTTTTTGGTATCCAATTTTTTGTCTTAGATTTACAATATAATCTATAAATTTTTTAGGTTGGTTAAGTAGTTGAGACGCATTTGGAACAATGGAGATTAGATCATATTTATTTTTAATTCTTTTAATTAATAATTTATTTGTAAACTTCAATGTAGGTTTATTTGTTTTTTTATCTTTATTTGAAATGAGAATTTCTGCAAATCCAAAGCCCCTAAAACGTTGAGTATTTAAAAAAAGAATATTTGGTGTTATGATCTTATCAGAATTTACTTTTAATTCTCCGATTCTTGCAGGGCCATCTCTTTTTTTAACACTAAATTCCATAAACTGCATATATACGCTTTCATTTAAAGAATATTTAGATGAATTTTTATCTGTTTTAATTTAAATTTTTATTAGTATTTAAATTTTTTAACATTTTATATGTAAAAATTTATATAACTAGAATACATTGTGATATTTGAGGGAGGCAAATAAATGAATAAAAAAAAGGATTTAATAAAAAATTCTTTAGTTTTTGGAATTATTATTTTATTATTTGGCCTTGCAGTTCAACCTGGTACTGCAACTGTTCAACCCAATGAAAAGGAAATAAAGCCTAAAGAATTATTGTTTCAGACTATTATAGATATAGCAAATAATCAAGAAGTAAAGAATTTACTCGAGCAAGAAAAGCACAATGGCTTTTTTTTAGATTTTAATTATAATCTAAGAAATTTATATAGACAATTATTATTCAAAGATCCACATCTATTACGTACAGTAATATTTTCTAAACCTACTATTACCCATGAATATCTTAATTTTGCTTTTAACAAAGGTTGTGAAATGATAAATTTAATTGGAGAAGATATCGCTCTTGAAATAATAGAATCAATAACTGTTACCAATCCGAATTTTTCCAGTAAACTATCCAATATAATAAAAAACAACGATGAAATAAATGATAAAATATTAGAAATTAAAGCAATGAATCAGAAGTTAAATCCTACATTACCATTTGAAGGTTATCCGATTATATGCATTATTTTATTGGTACTCTTATTTACTGTTTCGATACCATTAGCTTCTTTCTTTGGACTTATTGTAATGTTGTCTAGTTTCCCGGTGCTAGGTCCTATATTTTTCAGCCTTTTTTTAATCTTTTTAACTGTGGTTGGAATATTTTTAGAACTTATAGTTATATTTTGTTAAATATAGAGTAAAATCAAATAATGATGCAATATTGTAAACGATAATTATTTTACTAAATAGGACTAAATATGCTGAGGAATATATTTGCAAGTACTATAACAATTCTTTTTATTATTACAGCAGTTATACCTGTGAATCTTGTATCTTTTACTCCGTCAATTGCAATTGATAATGTAATAAATTCTCATATACCACTATCAAATGGTAATACTCTTTATGTTGGTGGAACAGGAGAAGGCAACTATACAAAGATACAGGATGCAATAGATAATGCATCAGATGGTGATACAGTTTTTGTGTATAATAGCACCTATTTTGAGAATTTATTTTTAGAAAAATCAATATGTTTAGTTGGTGAGGATAGAAATAATACAATAATTTACCCAAGAAATCTATCTGAAAATTCAATAATTTATATTGCTGCTAATAATTGTACTATTGATGGATTTTCTATAAGAAATGAGGATTTTCAGGAAGATTCTATAGGAATTTTTATTAATTCATCAGGTAACAAGATCAATGGAAATATTATTACAAGATCTAAACATGGAATATATCTCAAGGATATTACAAATAATGGCCATACTTATGTCGGCAACAACATATCAAACAATGAGATTTCTAATTGCACTTATGGAATTTATCTTTATGCAAATGCTGAAAAAAACGTCATTTACAACAACGATATCATTGATAATCTTGAGGGTATAGACCTTTACTATTGTGTAAATACCAGTGTAATAGGAAACTATGTTTATTCAAACACTGTCTATGGGATTTATATCAGTATAAATTCTGATGGAAACATTATATTAAGAAATGTTTGTATAGAAAATAGATATGGAATCCGTTTCAAAGGGGTAAACTTCAATGAGATTTATTTAAACAGACTTGAAAGAAATGAGTTAGGGCTTTACTCTTGCTGTGGGTCATCAAATAATATTATCTACAAAAACACTTGTATTGATAATGAAAAGCATGCATCGGATGCATTCTTAAATAAATGGGATAATGGTATTATTGGTAATTACTGGGATGATTACAATGGGACAGATAACGATGGGGATGGTATAGGTGATACACCTTATCCAATCCCAAATGGAAATAATGAGGATAGATATCCGTTGATGGAGCCTTATAAAAATCAACCACCAGAAGCACCTTTTATTGATGGTCCAAAAAAAGGAAAGGTTGGAATAAAATATGATTATATATTTAATTCAACCGATCCGGATGGGGATAAAGTTTTTTATTATATATTGTGGAATGATGTAAATAATATCACTACTCCATTTGCACCATCAGGAGTAGATTTAATAGTATCCCACACTTGGACAAAGGAAGGGATTTTCTCTATTAAAGCTCGGGCTTCAGATCCATTTGGTAGCTTGAGTGATTGGTCTGAGTTAGAGGTTGAAATACCAAGAAATAAAGCGTTTTATGTTTCGTTTTTCCTAAAGTTTTTAGAAAGATTATTATTAAATAATTTAATAAAAATTTTTTAAATAAGTACATCCAAAAAAGCTAATTTTAATGCCTAAAATATCTTTGACCAGAAAATACCATAGCAATTGAATGTTCATCTGCTGCTTTTATTACCTCTTCGTCACGAATTGATCCACCTGGTTGAATAATTGCCTTTACACCGGCATCAGCTGCAACGTCTACAGCATCTCTAAATGGGAAAAAAGCATCACTTGCCATAATTGATCCTTTAATATTTTCTTTACCTTTATTTATTGCAATCCATGCAGCATCAACACGTGCTGTTTGTCCACCACCTATTCCAACTGTACGTGTATCCTTTACAAAAACAACTGAATTGGATTTAACATGTTTTACACACTTAACTGCGAATTCCATTGATAATAGCTCTTTTTCTGTTGGTTTCTTTTTTGTAACAATTTTCCAATCTTTTTTAGGTGTTATTTTTATATCTCTTTCCTGAGAAAGAAATCCTCCAACAACACTTCTAAAAATCATACCATTTCTGTTTATTTTCTTATCAATATCTTTTAGCTGAAGAAGTCTTAGATTTTTCTTTTTATAAAGAATATCCAATGCTTCTTTTTTAAAACTTAGAGCAATGATTACTTCCAAAAATAGATTAGATAGTTCACTAGCGACATCTTTTCCAACTTCTCTATTGAAGGAAATAATTCCACCAAAGGGTGAATAGGTATCTGTTTCATAGGCATTTTTCCATGCCTTAATCAAATTCTCATCACTTGCTATTCCACAAGGAGTTGCATGTTTTACAATAACACAGCTTGGATCTGAAAATTCTTTAATGCATTCAGTAGCACAATCACTATCAAGAATATTATTATAGGATAGTTCTTTTCCATGAAGTTTTATTACATTTGTTATACATGGTTCATTAATTTCCGGAAGAGACCTGTAAAATGCACCTTTCAGATGAGGATTTTCACCATATCTCATATTCTGAATTTTTCTTAAAGAAATGCTATTGTTATCTGGTAATACATCATCAGTCCATTTGTTTCTTAAAAAATTAGAAATTATTGAATCATACTGAGCAGTATGAGTGAAAGCCTTTATCGCAAGTCTTTCTCTATATTCTAAAGGAAGATCTCCTTTTGATTCAAG
>SMTZ1_10000789_pt1 | contig 30636 bp, 23 predicted proteins | sample DeeMarSWOR136_30_FD_25667 | JGI IMG/M metagenome (IMG submission 25667) | reverse complement strand
AATATATACATCAGCTTCGGGATGTTTTTCTTTGTATTGGCGTGCTTGTTTTGTTGCATACATACAACAAACTCTAGAACAATATTGATTACCTCCTTCTCTAAAATTTCTACTCCCTACACATTGTAAGAAAGCGATGCTATGAGGTTCTTTAAGATCAGAAGGCCTAACTGGTTTTCCAACAACTGGTCCAAAAGAACTCAATAATCGTTCCATTTGAAGGCCTGTAATAACATTAGGATATTTCCCATATCCATATTGCTTAAGTTCAGTAGGATCATATAAATCCCAACCTGTTGCAACTATTATTGTACCAACCTTAATTTTTAATTCTTCTGGTTTATCATCATAAATAATAGCTTCGGGCTCACAGACATCTATTCTGGCACATATTCCACATTTAATACAATGATCCATATCTATCGTATATTGTCCTGGAACTGCTTGAGGAAATGGAATATATATAGCTTTTCGTGTAGCTAAACCTAAATCAAATTCATTACCTACTACAACGGGGCAATAATCAACACACACACCACATCCAGTACATTTTTCTTGATCAACGTAATGAGGTTTCTTTACTATTGTGACTTCGAAATTTCCTATGTAACCTGTGACTTCTTTTACTTCAGAATATGTTAAAAGCTCTATATTTTTTTCTCTCGAGACTTCTGACATTTTAGGGGTTAATATACAACTGCTACAGTCCATTGTTGGAAAAGTTTTGTCAAGTTGAGCCATATGCCCGCCAATAGTTGGAGTTTTTTCAACAAGATATACTTTATAACCTTCAGTAGCAAGGTCTAAAGCAGCATTCATACCAGCTATTCCTCCTCCAATTATTAAACAAGAAGGTTCTACTATTACTTTCTGAACTTCAAGTGGAACTAATTCTCTTGCTTTTGCTACAGCCATTCTAATATGATCTTTAGCAGTTTCATATGCCCCTTCTGGTTCTTTCATATGAACCCATGTAGAATGTTCTCGAATATTTGCCATCTCGAATAAAAATTGATTTAACCCCGCCTCTTTACATGCAATTCTAAAAGTAGGTTCATGCATTCTTGGAGAACATGCTGCCACTATTACTCTATTTACTAATCCAGCTTCAATATCTTCTTTAATCATTTTTTGACCTACGTCTGAACAAAAAAACTTATATTCTCGGGCTACTTCTACGTTAGGAAGTGTTTTGGCATATTCTACTAAATCTGGAACTGAAACAACCCCGCCAATATTTACTCCACAATGACATACATATACACCAATCCTAGGTCTTTCATTTCCGGTGACCGTAATTTCTTTTTTCGTTTCTGTCATTTTTCTCCTCCTATATTAATTGTTCTTTAACTAATTTTAAGAATGGATCAACTGAAATAAATGGTGAAACACCTTGTAACTCATGATTTTTAACTAAACCTAATAAATTTGGATCCATACCAAACGCAACTCCTAACAGTTGAGTAATATATATTACAGGAATATGGAATGGTTCTCCAATTATATCTCCATAAATGTTATTTACTTCAACTTGACCTAGGTCTAATTGAAGGTGGCAAAATGGGCAGCAATTCACAATAATATCGGCTCCAGCATCTTTCATATTCACTAACTTTTCCCGCGTAAAATCTGCTGCGACTTCTTTAACCGCCGTTCTTACAGCTCCTCCCGCTCCACAACACATATATTTATCTTTATAGTTTATACTCTTAGCACCTGTTATTTCAACAATTTCATCAAGAAATCTAGGGTCTTCATATTCACCATTCCATGGTCGTTTATCACTTGGTTTTACAATATGGCATCCATAATGTACTGCAACTTTTAAATCTGAAAATGTAAGTTTAATAAAATCTTTTAGATAATCCAATCCCATATCAAGATATAAAGCTTGAACAACATGTTTAGGTTCAAGATTTCCTTTATAATTACGTCCAATCTTTGCTAAATGCTTATTTACTTCTTTTTTTAATTCATATTCATGCTCAAGTTCATACCAAGCATCTCTTAATGTCCCATAACACCCATTACATCCCGTGAGGGGGTTTACTCCTAATTCTTCCGCTATAGAAATATTTCTTGCCGCAATAACTAACCATGTTGGTATATGAAATGCTCGAAAAACACCAGGTGCTGGACAACATGAAGCTCCAGGTAAATCTAAGAGTTCAGCACCTAGATGGTCAAAAACATTACGTATTGATACTTCAATCATTGGATAACGGTTAGGTATTACGCAACCTAAGAAAAAACCATATCTCCATTTGTATTCTTCGCTCATATTTGCCTCTCCTTATCTTTTTCTTCCTTTTTTGCCCTTTCTTCTTTTATTTTTGCTGCGTTATCCATTAAGTCTCTAAATCCAACAGCTTTCATTAATTCTTGGCATTCTTTAACTGCTTCAGGATATGAATGGACCGTTGGTGGTAATGGTGGTAATCCATATGATTCTCTTAAATCTCTCCATCTTTTATTAGCTTCTCCATTTGCAGGTACACCATGACCAGTAGCATAAAAAATATTGTTAGCCAAAGCGAAATGTGAATCTAAAATATAACCTTCTTCCACAGCGATATTTCGAAGTTTGATAATCATGTCTGTTACTGGAATATCACGAGGACATCTTTCATAACAATAATAACAAGTGCTACATAACCAAATATCAATATCTTGTAAAACAGATTCATCTCCCGTCAAAGCACGACGGAGTGCAGAACGAGTTCTATATGCTGTTCGACGTCCACTTGGACAACTTCCAGTACAGGTTCCACAATTTATGCAAGCTCGTATTTTTTCTAATCCTGCATCTACAAATCTTTGAGTAATTCTTGAACTCGTTGATTTATAGACTTTTCTTTTTATATATTTTTCCACATTTTCGCTCATAATTAATTTAGACCTCGTATCTGATTTACAAATTGATATGCAATTTTGTAAAAAAAACAAGGTATATGCTATTACTTGTTTGATCAAACAAATTAATTGATAATCTTAAAAAGGTAAAAGTAAATTTCTTAAAAAAATTTGTTATCGATAATTAATAACAAAACTTAATTTCTCAGTTATTTCTTATATTTTACATTTTTATAAACAATTTATCAATTAGTTTATTTATTAATTTTACCTAAAATTAGCCATTAATCTAAATAGAAATGTAGAGCTCACATTTGATTAGTTATAATAGTCTAAATCTATTAATTCATCTAAATATTCTATTTGCTTCTCTTTTGATAAAAATGCTAATTCTTTTTTAATTTCTTTTTTCCTTTTCTTTGATATTTTCACATCTTTTAATCTCTCTCTTATTTCCTTTGGCAAAATAGTATAAATCCTTAAAAAATATTTTTTTATTTCTGGTATATCTTCAAGGTCCTTACCTTTTTTCCCGTCATTCATTTTTTCCACTTATCCAATCTTTGGATGATTGAGATATTTTAATATTCTATTATACAATTTTAAAAATATCTTCAATTTAGAAAGAACAAATATTTCTAATAAAAAATTGGGAGTCCAGTTCTTCTTAATAAGTTATGCTATTATCATAAATCTCGCGCGATCCCATAATAGATTAGAACTCCAGAGGGAATAATTACTAAGGCAAGCACAACCCAGATTAATTTAAAAAGAGGATTTTGCCAAGTATTATACAAAATTACTCCATAAGCTAAAAAGAACATGCCATAAGTTCCGAATGTAAAATAATTTAGTTTTTTTTTTAACTCGGGAGTTTCAAATTTACTATATAATTTCTTAAAATATATAATGCTTGGAATAACAACCATAATTGTAATGATTATATATAATAAAGTAAGAAAACACCAACTATAGACAGGTATCCAATATGTAGCTTCACTCAATTTAAATCCTCCAGGAATAAAAAATGACGCCGATATTAATAAATCATAAATAAAAATGATAGAAAAATCTACTTTGGAGTTAGTTTTTATATCAATATTCATAAGATTTCTAAGGAAAATAACAAGAAAAATTAAACCAAAAGAAATAGTAAAGAATATTATAAAATATAATATTGTAGAAGCTGGATTAGATTTTATGGGTAGTAGAATAAGATTAAAAATGAGTCCAATAATATTTAAAGTATAAAACGTACTTAAAATGATCGTTAATCTATTTTTATTTCTTCTAATTACTTTAAATGCTATTATCGATAAAAAAACAATGACTATTGATTGTAAAATGTAAACAGAAAAATAGCGTGTCCACTCTAAATCAGACATAAAAAGTGTGATATATCTTTTGAATTGTTATTAAATGGAAATATTAATCGTGCTATTTAAAATTTAATTATATCTGATTATTAGAAATTACTAAATAGGATATTAAATATTAGATTGCATTATTCTATTCTTGGAAAAATAAAAAATATTACCTTGATTTCTTCTATCAGATTCAAACCAAATTTTACTTCCATGCAATTCTACTAATCTTTTTGTTATAAACAAACCAAGACCTGTCCCTTCAATAACAATATCTTTTATTGAAATTATAAAAATATCTTTGTTAATTTTCTATTCAGATATTTTTTAAATAAATAAATCCAATTATTATGAATTAATTTATCTTGTTCTTAAAAATAAAAAGATATCATTCTGAAAAATAATATTTCTGTAATTTTTGACTATGATATTAAAGATATTAGAAATCTCATATTAAACTAAATAATTGTCAATTTGTACAATTTTATTGTATCAAATTTAAAAGAAGATAAAATTAAAATAATCATAAAATATTGTATTTATGAGATTTTATGAAATAGAAGATTTAAATAATTATATATTAAAAATTAGATTGATAATTAAATAACTATTTGGGGATAATACTGGGAAAGCTCTTTGAAAATATTGCTGTTTTGGATAAAAAAAATAACATTATTTATGAAAGAGTTAATGATCAAGACTTTTGTTCTGAATTTTTCGGGCAAGTATTAGCTGCTTTTGAGGGATTAACAAAACATATCGCAGATGGAGAGTTATCTAATATTGAATGGGGAGATAAATTAATCACGATTAAAAAGAAGCAGGATATAATATTTATAGCCTGCAGTGATCCTGATATTAAAGAGGGTAAGATAAATGAAGAATTGGATAATATGTGTACAAGATTTTTTGATATCTATTCGACAGTCTTGATAGAGGATTTTAATGGAGATAGAAGTATGTTTTCTAATAGTGAAAAAAGATTCTTTTCAGAAATAAAACATTTAATTGATTAAATCAAATGATCAAAATTATATCAAAATCACTTGTAGATAAGATTAAGATAAAAGTTTTATATGTTTAACAACAATTACAAAATAATACAAATTAATTATATATCAATGAATTAAGTGTATTAAAATGGCTTTAGACTGGTATTTCTATTTTAGTTTGATCTGTTCAATTGGAGGTGTAACATTTTTTATTATAAGTCTATTTCTTATAATTAAAATAAAGGAGTTATTTCCAGCAACAAAATTAATTAAAAAATGGGTTATAATACAAGTGTTGATCTTATTGTTTTTATGTGGATATATCTTCAACATCATTTCTCTATATTTTGAATTAACAACCTTTACTAATATTATGGTCGCAATTGTATATATTTTTGGAGCATTATTTGTTCTAATAGTTGTAAATCTTAGTTACAAAACTTATAAAGAAATTGTTATGGGATCAAGCTCGAAAAAATAATATAAAATAGATTAAATAAGAAAATATGTCTCCATTGCTTGATGAGCTCTGGGTTTTCTCAAGAGCAGGTGTTCCAATTGTTGATTTTTCGAAGGAAAAGAATGTTGATAAAACTTTCTTAGGATTCTTTATTTCAGCCATAAAAACGTTTAGTACAAGTGTTTCAGGAAGAGAATTAAAAGGATTTAATATTGGGGACAATAAATACACATGTATTCACTGCATGAAAGATGAAATTATACTAGTTTGTAGATCACCCTTAGATGTAAATAAAAAAAAAATTAATAAAATTTGTTTAGTTATTGGTAAAATGTTCGAGAAAATGTTTTCTATTGACGATATTAAGAAATGGAATGGTGATCTTGAGTTCTTTAATGAATTCCAACATAAATTAAACCTATATTTCAGAATGAGTGATATTTAAAGAGTATAATTAATAATTTAATTTCTTTTTTTTCTGAATATATATTTAATAATATCTTTTTTAATACTAAAAATTGAAATATCTATTCTTATATATTAATAGTATATATAAGAGTATACTATTTTGAAGTAAAATAATTCCCTAATTAAAATAATGGATTTTGGAAATTTTAGTAATGTTCTGAAAAAGCTTGCTCATAGAATAGAAGAAAAAGTAATTGATGATGCTATTCCGAGGCATATACTATTAAATCGCATTGATTTAACAGGATTTAAAGAAGTAGTGAATGAATATATAAAAAATCGTGATCTCTGTAAGAAGATTTTAGATGTAAAAGGATCATGGCTCTTAGACTTAGAATATGGTCCACAATTTGAAACAAAACTAAAGACTGAAAGAGCAGGAGAAATTAATGTTCAAATGGATGAATTAACTTTATTTGGAGGTGGAGGAACAGCACTTCATCCAATTTCATTATGTATGGCAGGGTTCTGTGGATGTTATGCCGCAGCATATGCAAAATGGGCGGCAATGGAAGGGATTGAGCTAAAACAGTTAATGATTAAAGTTAAAGGTGATTTAGATTTCTCTTCAATTTTAGGTATAGAAAAAAATATCCCTGTAGTTGATCATTATCGAATAGAATTATCTATCGAAAGCGATGCTAATTATGAAGAATTAAATAGAATTTCAGAAATAACAAAAAGGCGATGTTTTTGTTATTACTGCATATCAACGTCTACTATTCCAAAAATTACTTTAAAAAATGAAGGGAGAGTGTTATTAAATAATACAGATTCTAGTAATCAAAAAATTCTTAATAGAGTAAATACAGAAGCCTATAAAGATACAGTTGAGGTTTTTACACAAAATCGATCACTTTGCAAAAGAATTATTGAGGCAGAAGGGCAGTGGAGATTGAACGTACAGTATGGTCCTCAATTTGAAATAAATTTGCCAACAGAAAGAGCGGGACATATAACCGTACAAACGGATGAAACAATAATATTAGGTGGTGGGGGGACTTCTTTCCATCCTGTCTCACTTTGTATTGCTGGTTTTTGCGGTGATTTTGCAGGTAATTTTGCAACTTTAGCTAGTTTAAATGGTATAATACTTAAGAAATTAGAAACTCATGCCAAAATGAGTATAGATTTAACCACTGGATTTGGTATTGAAGATGGTCATCCTATGATTGATGATTATGAACTTGAATTGAAAGTAGAGAGTAATGTCTCAGATGAAGAACTTGTTAAAATTCTTGAACTCACTAAAGAGAGAACTTTTTGTTATTATTGTTATGCGACTCCAGTATTTCCAGAGGTAATTGTCAGGAAAATCGTAAATAAAGAACAAAAGCAAATAATTGAGGAACCAGCATATTTACTCGGAAAAAAAGAAGGTTTACAAGATAATTTAATACATATCGATGATCCGCATAATATAAAAGTAAGAATTAAGCGAGATATAAGAATGAAACAGCTATAACTTGAATAGACTTTTAATATTAAGAATCCTTTTTTCTAAAGTTATTGCTTTAATAGATTTTCCAAATCCCGTTAACTTAAGAATTAGTAATGATTCTTGTGCATATCTTAAAGAATCTTTATAATTCAATTGCATATAATAGCACCCTGCAATGTTACTAAGAAAATCTGCTTTAAAAGATAAATTATTAAGCTTTTCTGCAATCTTTAAACCATTCCTAAATGAATTTAATGCATTATTATATTCTTTTAAATAATAAAAAGACTTACCAATCCAATTATACATTTCCATTTCACCATCAATATGTTCAATTTCTCTATAAATTTTAATTCCATCATTAAAATAATCTAATGCTTTAATATAATCGTTTTGATCGAAATATACTTCGCCTATTTTAGATAAATAGCGAGCTTTTCCATTCTTATTCTTTAATCTTTCATTATAGGATAAAGCTTCTTCAAATTTGTACAATGCAATTGAAAAGTCATTAAGTTTTTGATAAATAGTTCCGATATTGTTTAGACATATAGTTAAATTTTCAATATCATTTAATCTTCGAAAAATTTTTTCAGATTGCTGAAAATAATCTAATGCTAAATCAAGATTATTTTGTTTAAAATAAATTAATCCAATATTATTGAAAATAAATGCTTTCTTCTTTAAATCCCCAAGTTTTTCTGATATTTTAATTGCCTCTTCAGAAAATAATAAAGCTTTAGAAAAATTTTGTAATTCCTCGTATATCTCAATTACACTATTTATTATTCTGAGTTTTTCCATAGAGTTATCAATTTTTTCAGCGATTTCTATTGCTTCTTCATATTTATGGATTGCTAATGGAAAATTCCTTATTCTCTCATATATTTCTCCTAAATTACTCAAATAAATCAATTCTCGATCTTTATAACCTAATTCATGAACTATTTTTACTGCTTCTTCAAAATATTCAATTGCTTCAGAAAAGTTTCCCATTTTATAATGTATCCATCCAATATTATTTAAGATTAATAATTTATGAAAATGTTCACTTTCTTTTTCTAAATTCTCAAGAGCTCTTATCCCACATCTAAAAGAATCTTCTAGCCTATCAAAATTAAAATATATTACATGTGGTATTAGATATTTCATCATAAGATTAGGAATGTCTATATTATTATGCAGCCAATCGCTAAATTCAAGATTAAAATCACTTGAAGCAACGACAGGTTCAAAATTTAGGAGATTTTTTAAAGATTCTCTAATATTAGTATCAATTCTATACAATTCTATATTTGGATTTTGATTTTTAATCTCAAATAAAATAGTATCTAAGCTATCTAAAAATTTTGCATTTCGTCCTCTGTTTTTCAAAATTTTCGTAATTTTCTCGTTGTTTTCATAATTTTCAACATGGTTAATCCATATAATTCTTCTCCATTTATGATACCTCTTTAAGATAGGGACAATATCAAAATCATTTTGACCAGAATACCCGATTAAAATTGTAATAGATTTATTAAACAATTTATTTAATAGAACTCCTTTATAAGGTTCAACGAAAAACAAATTAAATTCTGATTTATAGGATCCTATTTTTTTGATTAGGGAAAGAAAATAATCTTTAGTATCTCTTTCTCTAAATATATCCTTTCTCGCTCCATGAATCTTAAAGAGAAAATTTTTATCTTTATTTAAGTAATCATCTATATTTTCAAAACGTCTATAGTCTTCTTCACTTATAACTGAAATTATAGAATTATTATATTTGTTGGACTGGATAGTAGCATACTCAATTAGAAAATCAAAGTTAGTAGTAATAACATTAAATCCCCGATGAATCATTTCTGCTAAATAAAAATGCAATATATTAGGCTTATCACATCGTTCCAAATATTCTAATATTTTTAATTCATTATCTAATAAGCTTCTAATAATTTCTAATAATATTTCAAAACGCAATCCTCCTATTTTTAAAATGTTTTCGATTTCTGATTTTGCACAAGTAAATTTGATAATTTCTTCCATTATTTTATTACTAGCAGGAATATTTGAAGGTGCATCAATAGAGCATCCTGCTCCAGCAATAACATTATAAGTGCAATCTTCCTCTAACAAATCTTTTAATGTTAAATTATTCTCAATCATAATAATAAAATCTTATTTTATTTTCTTGGTATTGAAAAATAGAAAGTGCTTCCTCTATTTCTACCCTCGGATTCAAGCCAAATTTTTCCTCCATGTAATTCTACTAATTTTTTTGTTATAAACAAACCAAGACCGGTTCCTTCAATAGCAACATCCCATCCTTGACCATATCTTTCGATTTTACCAAATTGTTTAAAAATTTGTCCTTTTTCTTCTTCTGTAAATCCGATTCCATTATCATTAATTGATATAATAATAGATGCTTTGTTAATTTCTGATTGAATTGTGATTTGTCCATTTGAGGGTGTGTATTTTATTGCATTAACAAGTAAATTAGATATAACTTCATAAATTCGCTCCTTATCAAAAAAAGTTTCAAGTTTATTATGTAAATTGGTTTGAATTGTTTGATTTCTCAATTTTGCCAATCCTTGTAATTCTTTAATACAAAATTTTATTAGAAATGTTAAATCCTCTTTTGATTTATTTAATTCTAATTGTCCTGCTTCTAATTTAGTACTTTCTAATAATGAATTAATGATATTTTCAAGCCTTTTAGCCCCTTCCTTTATTTCTTCTAAAGTAGATATAATTTCAGTATCTAATTTTGATCTGTGGACAGTTAAAAGAAGTTCTGTAAATCCCTTTATTGAAATTAAAGGAGTTTTTAACTCATGAGACGTTCTGGAAAATAATTCTGATTTAAGATTATTAATTCTATTTAAGGTTATATTTTGTTCCTCTAATTCTTTCTGAACATACCATCGTCTCTGTTCTATTTCAATTGCATCACAGATTAAGAACATCACAAGTTTATCTTGTCCTGAAATTATTGGATTTTTTTTATAGAAAACACATACTGCACTATTAAAGCCATCCTTGGATTTAATTAATTTTCCAAAACTTCCTTTTAAATTATATTCCGAAATGAAAGGATCAGTTTTAGTATATTTCATTTTATGAATATCAAAAAATGTTTGGGGAAAATCATGATCTTCATAAAATAAAGCGCTTGTAAAAATATCTTCAAAAAAGTATTCAGAATCACAACTAAAAGCCTTATTATCAGATGATATAATATTATATGTTTCATTTCCCTTATTGATCGATTTATTAATGTATAAAATAAGATCTCCACTTAATAGATTCAAACATGTATTAAGTAATAATTGAATATTATCCATTATATCAGCTGTAAAGTTCAAAAAATTCACATTCAACTCATAAATTAAACTCTCATACATTTTTTTTTCAGTAATATCTTCTAACCAAACCCTAATACTTGCGACTTCTCCTATCTTATTATAATTTGGTATTTTTTTGCCAGACAGCCATTTCAATCTTCCTTTTTTATCAGTAATCCTAAATTCTAATTCTGCTTCTTCGTTTGATCTCAATATTTTAGTTAAATCTCTTTCCTGGATAATATGATTATATGGGAATTCCTTATCCAAAATTTCTTGCTTTGAATAGCCAATTATCTCTAATAACTTAGAATTGACATAAGTAACGTTTTTATGTATTAGATCAATTTCAATTACTCCAACTGAGGAAGTCTCTAATAAATTACGATATTTTTCTTCATTTCTCTTTATAACTTCTTCTGCTCTTTTTTGTGAAGATATATCATGAAGAACTGCAAGAATATATCTCTTTTCTTGTATATCAATTATATTTCCTCTAATTTGCACCCAATTTATTTGATTATTTTTTGCTTTAATAGGGATCTCTATTGCCCTTAAACGATTTTCACCCAATAAATCTTCATAACCTCGGAATAATTCTTCTAATCCGTTTTCATAATAAATTCCTAACTTCATAAAATTTTTTCCAAGGAAGTAATCAGGAGGATAACCCGCAATAGCTTTAATAGAAGAGTTACATTCTATAATATTTCCTTTAAGATCAGTAAGAATTACTCCATCGGGAGATGTTTCAAATAATTGATGATATTTTTCTTCAGATTCTTTTAAATATTCTTTTATTTTTATTTCTTCAGTAAGATTTTGGATGATAACTTGAATTATTTCTTTATTTTCATACGGGAATATCGAAGCTTGGACAGAAACCCAAGCAAGAGAGCCTTCCTTATCATAAAGTTGAATTATCTTAGGATCTAATTTCTTATTTTTTATTAGAAATTTAAAATATTCAATAACTTTTGGTATATATTTCTCTGGAATAAAACCAGCATTCAAAATGCTTTTTCCAACTATTTCATGTTTTTTGAATCCAGATAAATTTTGCGAGTTACGATTACAATCAATAACCTTTCCTTTCATATTAATTAAAAGTATGGCATTAGGAGAACTTTCATATAAATGACGATACTTTTCCTCAGAGGTTCTTAACTTTTCATTTGCATTTTTCTGATCAGTAATATCAATAGACATAATTAGATCAGCGGGTTTACCTTTATAACTTATTGTTTTTGAGAAATTTTCGATCCATCTAATTTCACCAAATTTGGTGATTATCCGATATTTATGATGATGAACAACTGCCTTATCTCCAATTTGTTTTTTTTTTGCTTGCGATATGACAAAATCTTTATCTTCTGGATGAAGCAATTTAGAAAATTCATAAGGTTTCCATTTTTGAATCTCTTCATCTGAATATCCATTTAATTTTCTTGCTTGTTCATTGTAATATTTAAAAATTCCATCTTGTAATATTATAATGCCCATGAATGATTGTTCTGCTATTGTTCTAAATTGTTCTTCAGACTCGATAAGTTTTTGTTCCGCCATTCTACGTTCAGTTATATCTCGTACGATACTAACCCAACCAATTAGTTTATCATTTCCATCTTTTAAAGGGATGACACTATGTTCTGTAGGAAAAATTGAACCATTCTTACGTTTCATATTATATTCAAAATTTAGAAAAAAACCTTCCTCTGCTACTTTTGGATAGAAAATTTGTTGGAAATCTCTTAAAGATGTTTCATTAATATGTAAAAAAGTTGTAGGTCTACTCAACATCTCTTTTTTTGTATATTCAAAAATTTCTTCAGCAGCAGGATTACAATCTATTATTCTAGGTGGATTGCTTGCATCTAAAATAAAGAGAGCATCTCTTAAACTATATAATGTTTTTTCTAACAATTCAGTACCTTGCTTTATTTTTTTTTCAGCTTCTTTACGATCAGTAATATCTCTAGCAATTGAAAGAATCTTCTTATTTCCCTTATTATCTATGAAATTTTTTGCTGAAAATTCTAACCACTTATAATTTCCATCCTTATGTCTGACTCTTGCTTGATATGAGCCTTTTCCTTTTCTTAAAATTTTACTTACTGATAATATCGCTTGTCTTCTATCTTCAGGATGATATATAGGTAATTGCGATTTTCCAATTAGATCTTCTTTTGAATATCCTAACACTCGTCTATGGACATCTTCATTGAAATACTCATATTTAAACTTTTCATCGAATATCCTTATTAAATCATTTGCATTTTCAAAAATTAAGCGATATCTTTCTTTAGATTCTTTTAACTTTTTTTCTGTATTCTTAAGATCTGTTATATCAATATTAACTCCCAAAATATATTCAATTTTGTCATCTATATAAACTGGGGTAATAATATTGTAAATATATCTTATTTCTTCATTTATTTTAAAACTTACTTCTCCAGTAACAATTTCTCCAGAAAAAGCTCTTGAATTGTTATTTTCCCATAATGCTAAAGTATCTTTATCAGGCGCTACATCTTTTGGTGATTTCCCAACAACATCTCCCCAGTTTTTTTGGCAAATTGAATTTTGCATTTCATAAACACCATCTTTGTTTATTAAAAAAAAATCAAAAGGTAAGCTCTCTATTGCTGTAAGGAATTTGATTTCAGTCTTATTTATCATCTCAGATGATATATGTAAAGCCTTATCAATTTTTTTTGGAGTAAATAAGTCCCAAAATCTAATTTCTGGGACTTTATTAGTTATGTTTTTAAACTTTTGTTCTGTTTTCATTAATTTTTTTTCTAATTCTTTTGTTCTTGAAATGTCTCTTAATCTAATAATTAATTTTTGTTCATTTTTATCATTGATAAAACTTGATGCCTTTAGTTCCGCCCAACTTACCTCATTATTTTTCTTTATTATCTTGACATTAAGATCCTTCTTATCTACTTGAATTCTTTTCAGAAAAACATCCTTAGCAATCTCATCTCCAAAATCTAGAATACTTAATAGAGATTTACCTATCAGTTTATTAGTTAAATATCCTAATCTTTCTAAAAATTCATTCTCATAAACATATTCAATTTTAAAATTATTATCTATAGAGACTATAACAATTAAATCATCAATTATTTCCATTAAATTAGGGAAGATTTTTTTAAAATTAGCATAATGTCTTTTCTTATCAGAGATCATATGAAACCGACCTAAATCATAAAAAGCTTATAAATTGAAAAATATAGTTATCTTATCGCAATTATATATTGTTAGTAATGTTAGTTTTATTTATACATTACTCTATGATGACATATACGTAATAAGTAGATAAACAAAATTTTTTATAAAATATATTTCTTTAAAATCTCGACATTATTAATTTCAACAGTCATCTCATTATTTAATTTAGCATAATCCCTTCCAAAAATTACTTGACCACTTGATTTATTTAAATCTGAGTATCTTAAGGTCAACATTGAAGCATAATTGAAAGTTTCATTATCAATTTCTCCTTGAATAATAGTAATAGGTCCGGGAACGTCCTTAGCTTCTATAATCAAATCTGTAGGTTTTTTAAGATTTAACAGCATTTCATTCTCAGCCTCATTTCTCCCTACAATAATTTTAGAGTTTTTATAACGGAAGTGCCGTCCAACTCTTAAAATTGATATATCTTCAATTTTAATATGTTCAGTAAACTTGAGATAATCTCTCATACGATTAGTAAAATGTTTGTCAGCAAGTAAACATCCTCCACAGGCATAATAGTTTTTTAATAACCCATGTTTTCTAGCTAATTCTATTTGAATCTTTCTGCTTCTACCTTTTATTCCCAACAATTTTTTGCGATCTATTAAACCCTGTTCTTCATAAACAGTTGGGTCTAATTCTTTAGCAGATAATGGTCTTAGGAGCTTTCTTTCAAGCCCAGATTCTTTTTCTACAATTTTAAGGGCTTTCATATGCTGGGACTTAGGTCTTTGATTGAGTACTTCACCTGTAAAAATAAGATCTGCATTTATTTGCTTCATGTACTTTTTTGCTTTTTTTAATATATAAATTCTACAATCAAGACAAGGATTAAGATTCCTTCCATATCCAAATTTTGGATTGCGAAGGATTTCCAAATAGTCTTCCTTTAGAGTTAAGTAATGTACTTCTATACCCAGTTTTTCTTGAAAAAGATTTAAATTACATTCTGATAATCTGGAATCTTTATTATACTGACAAAAAGGAGATTTGAAATTTAATCCAATAACTTTAATTCCCTGTAATTGTATTAGAAGACACGCAACTAAACTATCTAAACCTCCAGAGACTAATCCAAGTCCAATTAGTTGTTCTTTAATTCCAGCTTTTGTCATAACATTAATTGAAAAAAAAAATTTTAACTGATTTATTTTTTTGTTTAATTTACTATAAATTTTTTAACGGATCGTGATTAATTCAAAATTTTATTCTCTAAAATAGAAAAACTAAAAAAAAATCTAAAATATATTTTTAAATAATAAACGTAGATTTTTATATTATAATTCCATTTTAAAGCTTATAAGCCAGTGTTGCCGAGTCGTAAGGCGATGGCCTGCAGTTGTTCTAAGAGTAGAGAGCCATTTATCATGATACTTTAAGTATGATGGGTGCAAATCATGGGTTCAAATCCCATCACTGGCTCCATTAATATCTCCTTTCAGTATATCCTACAAATCCAGCAATTAATACTAGAATTCCTCCAATTATACTAGTATAAACAATCATTACAATGCCAATTACTACGCAGATTATCCAATTCAACTCAACAAATCTATGAGGGATAATAATGCTTAATAATATGACTACTGCTAAAATAATTGATATAACCACAAGGATTATCCTTGTACTATCGAGATTTCTTTCATCAAGATCCAAAACAGCTTCAATTAATGCGATTATTGAACCTAAAGCAGCTAATAATTTCATTAAATCTTCATTATGCATCTAAATTTCCAACTCCTTTCTTACCATTTTCTATTAATAATTGTTGCTATAATTTTTAAATTGCTTTATTGAATGATTTATAATTTCTTTTGCTCCTTCAGCATTTTTCCATTCTTTGAATTTAACCCACTTATGAGGTTCTAATCTTTTATAGGTTTCATAAAATTCTTGAATTTCTCGCAATTTATGCTTATGTATATCATTTATATCTTTATAACCTTCAAATCGCGCGTCATTGATCAAAACAGATAAAATCTTTGGGTCATCACCTTGTTCATCCTCAATAATTAAAGCACCTATTACTCGTACTCTTACAAGACATCCCACTTCTAAAGGTTCATAACTTAAAACCATGATATCAAGTGGATCATTATCATCAGATAAGGTTTGAGGTACAAATCCATACTCCACAGGAAAAATTACTGATGAAGGAATTATTCGATCCAAACTAAATACTTCCCACTCGTGTTTATATTCGTATTTGTCTCTTGAGCCACTAATAACTTCAATGATTGCATTTAATATAAGAGGAGGTTTATCTCCTGAGGGGATATCTTTCCATAGATCCATAATTGTTGAAGCTTTAGGTAAAATAAAAAGATTTTTTAAAAAATAACAATAATTACTTTTATCCTTATGTTCCATTCATAACTTTAGATCTCGGAGCATAAGCATCATGAACGGCATAATTGGCAAAATTAATGCTATAATGATCTCGCCAGTGAGATTTTACATCTTCGAGCATAGCTTCCATCGTTTCTTCTTTAACTTTTCCTTCAGCGCAAATCGTGGTACCCATTGGTGTTGCTGTAATCTCACCATCCTTAACAACAATTTGGCCATCTTTAATTGTATATGCTGTTAATGAAAATGCTTTTTCGATGGAAGTTCCATCCATTTTTGCCGGATCCAATTTGTAGATTGCTACATCTCCAATAGCTCCTACGCCCAAATGACCTCTATCAGTCATGCCTAAACATTTAGAAGTTCCAGCTCTTGAGATTATACAGATTTCATTCAATGTTAGTTCTCGCTCTAGATCCTTTAATTGGCTTTTTTCTGAAGCCTTCTTAGAACATTGATTTAAAAGTACATCATCTCTGGATTTCTTATCCATAAGCCAACGAATAATTTGCGGATAACTAGTAAATGGACCTCCATTTGGATGATCAGTTGTCATATAAACTTGCCATGGATTCTTTGTCAAAAGTATTAATTCTAAACCAACTGCCCATTGAATTGCATTTACCGCTACTTTTGGAGAAAAGAAATATGGTACAATGCCTGACCCAGATTCTCCCTCTACTTGCCCATTTATCCATTTAATTCCAGGTTTATTACCCCATGGTGAGGTTCCACCGATATGATGGAGTGCAAATTCCCAAGGACCATCTGCTGTCATAGTAGTAGTAGCTGCTTTTCCAAAAATAACTTGACCGGCATCAATGGTGATATGATTGTGTGAATTTAAATATTCAGTAATATCTGCTGCACCAGATTCAAAATCACCCCAATTACTCCCACCATATGCATTAAATTGGCAATGAGTTAAATGTAGGGATGAATCTCTTCCTTTTTTCGCTTTTATTTTTCCAACAGCTTCAAAAGTTGCTAAAGTATGTTCTTTATTTCCAGGATGACCTAAATTATTCGCATGGACATGAATTGTATGTGGTAAACCAAGTTTTTCATTAACAGTTGATAGTGCTTCTAAAATTTCTCGTGGTGTAACTTCAAAATGAAATACATGGTCATCTAAAGATGAAACATTTTTCCCCCATGCCCAATTCTCTACTCCACCAGGATTAACAATCTTAACAGCATATCCTTTAGTAACTTTTAAAATCCACGATATATATGCTGCTAATTTATCATAATCTTTATCCTTGACATATTCGAACACAAACCAATTATTTCCAAAAAGTGGAAATGCCGCTTTATCTATTATTGACATATCTAAGAATTCTTCATGAGTATGCCTTGCTTTAAGTAAGGGCATTGCAGGTTCAACAACAGTAGTATAGCCTAATCTAGCATATCTATATCCTGTAGCCCATGTTGATGGGACCGACCATCCAGTTCCGCTACGAGTTATCTTTGTTCTCTTCTCATTGAATTCTTCGAGTTTATCATCAGGTCGGAATTGGCGTCCTGCGTTTACTTTAGTTCCTGCTATATGGCTATGGATGTCAACACCACCTGGCATTATGATCATCCCAGAAGCATCAATAACTTTCGCATCTCCATTTACTTTTTCAACAACAATACCATCTTTGATATGGATTTCCTTTTTTTCACCTTCTATTTTGTTTAGAGGATCATATACAGTTCCATTTTTTATAATCAAATCGTTCATAGTATCACTAATTAAAATATTATAGAGATTAATTTGATATTTTGAAAAATTTACTATTTCTATAAAGTGTTTCTACTATGTTTTTATTTTCAAAATCGTAAAAAACATATAAAAAATTCATTGATAATTTATAAAATTATAATTGTTAAAAAGTTAGTTTTTATTCTACATAAGTTTAGATATTCTTATTGTTAATACTATAATTGCGTATATCTCTATAGGTTTAAACTTAAATACTAGTTCTATTATGTTGTATGTTAAGGTATAGTTTTTAATAGTAAAACTTGTTAAAGGCACGAAAATGGAAAAAATTGCATTTTTAGGAATTGTTTAGGATTTTGGCAATGTTAAGAATCTTTATAGTTGATGATGACCAATCTCTTCAAAGGTTGTATACATTAATATTAAAAGAAGCAGGATATGAAATAATAGATGTAGCAATTAACGGAAAAGATGCAGTAGAGAAATATTCCAAATTCAATGAAAAGCCTGAAATAATATTAATGGACCATCGTATGCCAATAAAAAATGGGCTCGATGCAATGGTCGAGATCTTAAGAATTAATAATAATACGAAAATTATTTTTGCTAGCGCGGATATTAGTGTAAAACAAAAAGCATTATCGCTGGGGGCATGTGAATTTCTTGATAAGCCGTTTAAAATGATAAAATTATTAAATGTTATTCAAAAAGTTGCTGATGGATTAATAATTGAGAGGTGATTCACAAATTAAGATTGATTTTAAAGATTTAATTGAAGCAGTTCCCATTGGAATTTCAATTACTACTCCAGAAGGAGAAACTATTGAATGTAATTCAAACGCATATAAGATCCTTGGTTATAATTCTAAAGAAGAATTTCTGGAAGCCCCAGTTTTAAGCCACTATTTTAATCCGAAAGATAGAGAAAAATTTTTTGAATTAGCTGAAAAAGGAATTGTAGAAAATTTTGAAGTTCAATTAAAGAAACAAGATAGTTCAGTTATTTGGGTATCTATATCTTCCAAAGTTCGAAAAATTGATGGCAACACTTTTTATTTTAATTCTTTTCAAGATATTACAGAGCGTAAAAAAGTTGAGCAAAATCTAAAAGAATCAGAAGAAAAATTTAGATCTATAGCTGAACAATCTTTTATGAGTATTGTTATAATACAGGATGGGCTTTTCAAATATTTTAATGAACGAGTTACTAAGATTAATGGTTACTCTGCGGAAGAAATTAGAAACTGGAAACCAAATGAATTTAGAAAAATAATTCATCCAGAAGATAGAAAATTTGTTTTGGAACAAGCAAAAAAAAAACAGAAGGGTAATAAAGATATTGTTAATCAATATAAATATAGATTAGTCCGAAAAGATGGAGAAATCAGGTGGATGGAAATCTATTCCAAAACGATATTATATAAAGGTAAACCAGCTGATTTGGCAATGACTATTGATATAACTGATAAAATAAAAACAGAACATGAATTAAAAGAATCAGAAGAAAAATATCGGGAAGCATATAATCGAGCAGATTTCTATAAAGATTTATTTGCTCATGATATGAGCAATATTCTGCAAAATATTAAATCTTCAATGGAATTAAGTCAAATGTGGCTTGATGATCCCGAGAAAAAAGATGAAATAGATCAGATGTATGATATTATCAATGAACAAATCAACAGAGGCTCATCACTCATACTAAATGTTCGAAAACTCTCCAGTATTGATAATGGAACAATTGAAAAAAAACCTATAAATTTACAGAAAATGCTAAATGATGCAATTGAAAATGTTCATACTCGATTTCCTCCTAATGACTTTATTATTGAAATAGGATCTTTTGATGAGTCCTCAATGGTATTAGCAAGTGAACTTCTAATCGATGTTTTTGAAAATATTTTAATTAATGCAGCAATCCATAATAAAAATAAGCCAAAAAAGTTAGAAATTCAAATTACAAAAACAAAAGATAAAAACAAAAAATACATAAGAATTGAACACAAAGATAATGGTGCGGGTATTGAAGATGAGATGAAGGACCTAATATTCAGTAAATCAAGCAAAACAGAAAAAAGCACTGGCGGCATGGGTATCGGGCTTTCACTTATAAAGAAAATTATTGATAGTTATGAGGGTAAAATATGGGTCGAGGATCGAGTAAAAGGAGATTATTCGAAAGGTAGTAACTTTATACTCTTACTGAAAGAATCGTAGTAAATAAATAATAATTAATTCTGAATATAATATTATATTACTCGTTTAAAAATCTGAAAATCTTAAAATTTAGCATTATAGATAATTTTTTGAAAACAATAGAGAAGTTAAAATGAATGCTAAGCAATTATATGAAAAATTAGATTCTAACTTTGAATTGGATTTATGCCAAGATGATTGGTCTTCTATGGAATTTAATGATTTTATAAGTGAAAATTTTAAGAATAGGCATATGGGTATTCTCTTAGACAATTCTGAAGTAATTAATAAAATATATACCTCAGTATTTCCAAGTAATGATGTTCTAAATAAAATATTAAATACTGGAGAAAGCAATTTACTTTTATTCGTTCACCATCCAATGATATGGGATATAAGAAAAACACCTGTTTTTTCTAACATTGACAAAGAAATCTTACCAAAACTAAAAGAAAGAGGGATCTCTATTTATGCTATGCACGTACCCCTTGATAAAAATGGAGAATATTCTACTACAATATGTTTAGCTAAGGCATTAGATATTGTTTTTGAGGGCGAATTCTATTTATATCATGGTGTTAAAGTTGGAGTTTATGGAAAAACTAACTTCAACACTCCAGAAGAATTAGCTGATAAATTAAGTATTGTTGTTGGTCATAAATCAAAGCTATGGAAATATGGATCTGATAAAATCAAAAATCATAAGGTTGCCCTAATTGCTGGAGGTGCAAATGAAATAGATGTTATTAAAGAAATTATAGAATTAGGGATTAATACGTTTGTTACAGGTGTGACTGCTCTCAATGATTATAGCCGTAAAGCTCATGAATTTAATCAAAAAAATAAAATTAATCTAATTGGAGGGTCCCATTATTCAACAGAAAAATTTGCTTGCATCGCAATGTGTGATTACTTTAAAAATCTAGGCTTAGATTGTAAATTTTTAGAATCTTTTCCAATTTTAGAAGATATGGAATAAAGAGTTTCATAAATGAGAATAATAATAGTATTTTATGTGGTAATCTCGTTCAATTAAATATGTTTTTATATTTCAGTTAAATAATTAATAGAGTGATTATTTAAATCATAATATACGAATATTGTTCTATCATATAAAAAACATTAAATCTAAAAAGATGTAAAAACAAAGTTTATATAATTATTAATCTATCAAAAATTAATAAAAATAAATAATCAAAAATAGTGTAGATGTATGGGCGCTGGAAAAATATTATGTATTTTAGGAGGAATTGTAACTCTTGTTTCAACATTTCTATTAAGTCTTTTTTCACTTGATTTTCCTACTGATCTTCTCTGGCTTGAAGCAGGCGATGTTTATGCCAGTGGACTTGGTTTCTTCGTGCATATTGGTGATGCATTTAGTAATGTAGAAGATATAGCAACAGGTTTTGGAACTGAGTCTTATGTAGTATGGATTTTTCTTATACTATTAATATTCTGGGCAATTTCAGGGATTATACAATTGATTGGGGTAAAAAGTAGGGTTGCTGGTATCATTGGATCAATAATGCCAATATTCGTTGGACTAGTCATAATATTATGGGCTCTAGAGGTCTTTGATTTTCCTGATGAATTTGGAGTTATGAATTTGTTATTAACAGATAATACTCAATTAGCCGGAGTCATACCTTTTGACTTGCCATTTGGAGATTTCTCTCTTGGTGCAATTTTAATGATTGCAGGAGGAGGACTGGGGCTAGTTGGTGGCATTTTAGGCCCGGAAGATTTTTAAATCTTTTTTTTTTTTATATTTTCATTATTTTAATATAACTTTGATTAAATTTTAAATAACTTATAAAAGAATAAGATTTTTTACATTGACTTTTTAAAATAAACCGCTTTTAATTTATCTAGATCTCCTGATTTGTTGATATTAATAAAAGTAAGTAGCTCTTGATCAATTGGTTTTATTTGATTTTCAATTGATATATAATTTATACTCCAAGATTTATCTAATAAACTTCTTAATTTGAAATCCCCTTTTATCAAATTTTCTTTTGCCTTCAAATATGATTTCTTTATATGATAAACAGCATATAAAGGTTCTAAAAAACCATTATTCCATCTTGGGATACAACAATCAAAACCCTTCGATTCCTCTATTATGAACTCTATCACATTATATTGAATTAAAGGAGTATCACATGCTAATGTTAATACCTTTTTATAATTTAGACTCTTTAACTCTTTGAAAACTGAATAAAGACCTCTCATTGGTGTGTATATGTCCAAATTTGAAATTAATTCATAATCGTCGATGATAAAAGCAACTATATTTTTGAGGTCAATTTTCATGATATAATCTTGAACTTGATTTTTTGTATGAGCAGCAATGAATAAGTCATAATTACTTTGGTATAAAGTTTCAAGTTGATAAGAAATAAGTGGTTTATTAAGAAATTCAAACAAACCTTTATCACTTCCAAAACGAGTACTTTTACCGCCGACTAAAATGGCTATAGCAATAGATTCAAATTTTTTTCTTATATTTGACACTTTTTTATGAAAAACTTGTTAACATTCTATTAAACTAATAATTAAAAGTAATATAAGATTTAAATTAAATGAAGATAATTAAACTGATTCTCTCAAGCAAAATCATATTATGCTTATTAAAAAAAAGAAAATACAACTGAGAGAAAAACCAAGGGAAAACTGTGCTATTTTCGGAGTAACTTGTAATGATTTAGGTTTTTCTGTCTCCAGGCTCTTATATCAAGGGTTAATTGCGTTACAACACCGTGGACAAGAATCTACGGGGATTTCTCTATTAAAAACAGGTGGAAAAATATACACATATAAAAAAAGTGGATTAGTCTCACAAGTTTTAGAGGATAAAATAATCTCGCAATATTGGGGTAATGTTGGAATTGGACATAATAGATATGCAACTACAGGAGCGGTAGGATATAAATCAACTGATTATATGCAACCATTTCATTTTAAAAACAATGAAATTGAGTTTTCTATGGCATTTAATGGTACTATAGCGAATTTTGATGAGATTAAAAGAAATATGGATAATATGGGGAGAGTTTTTATCACGGATACAGATACTGAAGTGATGGCACAATTAATTGGCTCAATTGCTTTAGGAACTGAAGATTGGCCGGAAATATTAAAATTAACTAGTAAATTATTGGATGGATCTTATTCTTTAATCCTTATGACCGACGAGGGAGATATCTATGCTATGAGAGATCCATTAGGATTTAAGCCATTGTGTATAGGAGAATTAAAATCAGAACAGAGAAATATATATTTTGTTGCATCTGAATCATGTGCGATTGATATAGTTGGAGGAAAACTTATAAGGGATGTAGAGCCAGGTGAAATTGTACATCTAAGTCATCAAAAAGATATTCATTCAGAAATGGTAATCAAATCAAATAGAACGGCTATTTGTCAATTTGAATACGTATATTTTGCGAGACCAGATTCAATTCTCGATGGCATCTCTGTTGCTGAAGCAAGATTAAGGTTAGGGATGAATTTAGCGAAAAATGATCCCATCTTAAATAATCTCGAAATTAGAGAAAATGCAGTCGTAGTTCCAGTCCCTGATTCAGGACGTAGTGTGGCTGTAGGGTATGCAAAGGAAGCTAAGCTTCCCTATGTAGAAGGCTTAATGAAAAATAGATATGTACACAGAACTTTTATCATGCCCGGCCAATTGAAGCGCAAAATCGCGGTAAAAGAAAAATTGAATCCTATAAAAAATGTTGTTGATGGTAAAGACGTTATTCTTTTAGATGATTCTATTGTTAGAGGAACAACAACACAGCAAATAGTTACCTTATTAAGAGAGAAAGGAGGAGCTAAACGTGTTCATTTGCGAGTAAGTTGCCCTCCAATTATTAGTCCATGTTATATGGGAATCGACTTTCCAACCAAAGATGAATTAATTGCTGGAAGACTTCAAAATATTTATAATGAAAAATATTTAGATGAGATTCAAAAAAAAATTGGCCCCGATACTTTGTTATATCAAACTATTGATGATTTGACTGATGCGATTGGAAAGAATAAAGATCAATTATGTCTTGCATGTTTAACAGGAGATTATCAATTAAAATCTGTACAAAAATTGGCAGATTTAGAAAAATCAATTGTTAAAAGTAGAATGTAATTTCATTCAGTCAATAGTTCTTCTAATTCTATTACTAATCCTACACCATCCCAACAATATGTACATAATTTCTCTTTAGGTAATCCAATAGCTTTAATCAAGTCTTCTAGTTTTTGGTATTTTAATGTTGTTAAATTTAACTTCTTACATATTACATTGACCATAGCTTTATAATTATTGGATTCCGGATCAGAATATTCAATTGGATTTTCAATATCTTTTCCAACTAATTCTTTAATAGCCCAGCGTCCTGCTAAATCCAATTCTGAACGAGAACGAGAGAAATTTAGAAACTTGCACCCAAAAACGAGAGGTGGGCAAGCAGGTCTCATATGAACTTCTTTAGCCCCCGACTCAAATAATCTTTCAATTTGTCTTCTTAGCTGAGTGCCTCTTACAATAGAATCTTCACAGAAAAGAAGTCTCTTATCTTTTATTAGCTCTTCAATTGGAATTAGTTTCATTTTAGCAACTTGGTCTCTTACAGATTGATCTTGAGGCATGAAACTCCTTTCCCAAGTCGGTGTATATTTAACAAATGGGCGTTTAAATGGGATTTTAGCTTCATGGGCATACCCTAATCCATGGGCTGTGCCTGAATCTGGAATACCAGCAACTAGATCAATTTCAACATCATCATTTTTAGCTAAATACGAGCCACACTTATAGCGTACTGCTTCAACGTTGATTCCTTCATAACTTGAGGCGGGATATCCATAATATACCCATAAGAAAGAACAAATCTGTAACTTTTCGCCGGGAGGGATTTTTTTTTCAATATTACTCTTAGTCATGAAAATTACTTCACCAGGTCCGAGATTTTTTATTATCTTATAGCCTAAATTTGGAAATGCGCATGTTTCCATTGTAACAGCGAAGGATCCAGATTTTTTACCAATTATTAGAGGTGTTCTGCCGTATTTATCTCGTGCAGCATAAATGCCTTTATCTGTTAATATAAGCAGTGTACATGATCCATCAACCATGTCCTGTACTTTCTGAATTCCTTCTTCAAAATTAGTTCCTTGACTAATAATAGTTGCGACCATTTCTGTTGGATTAATCTCACTTCCATGCATTTCTGAGAAATGAGCTCCATTTTTTAATGCTTCCTCTGTCAAATTTTCTATGTTATTTATTTTTCCAACTGTTGCTATGGCAAATACTCCTAAATGTGATTTAATAATTAATGGTTGATCATCAAAATCACTAATGACACCAATCCCTTTGTTTCCGTGCATTTTTTTAAGTGTATTCTCGAATTTTGATCTAAACTGAGTTGAGGTAATGTCTTTTATATATCTTTGAAAACCTCCTAAGTTTTTAATTGCAAGACCTCCTCGAACTGTACCTAGGTGAGAATGATAATCTGTTCCAAAAAAAAGATCATGTACACAATCTGAATTTGAAATAACTCCGAATAATCCTCCCATATATATCAACTATGTATTAAGTTAGAATATATATTTTTAAATTAAATTATTAATCTAATATGATATATATAACCCAAATCACTTCAATAGAAAGATTTAATAAAAGAAAATTCATTTTGCGTTAACAATATTGTTCAAAAATGTTTAAGTTATAAATTTTAATTTTCCCTTAAAAATTTAAATAAACCACCGATTAATTGTCCTGTACTTATTCCTGCATCTCCAGGGGGAATAATCTCATGTTCAAGAAAAATATACCCCCCTTCATTTACTCTTTTTTTTATAGTATTTGAAAAGATATAATTATAAGCTACCCCTCCTGTTATTCCTATTTTTCGAATTCCATATGATTTAGCCAACTTTGTTGCCAATTCAGCAAAAGTTCCAGCTAATTCTATTTGGAACTTTAAAGCTATATCTTCTTTACTTTTCTCTTTTTCTTCTAATAAGGATAAAATATCAAGAATTAAATTTGATGTATCAATAATATATTTTCCATTTTCTTCTTGATATTTAATTTCTAAATCGATACCTTTGTGATTACCCCTTGTTGCAAATCCTTCGAGTCTCATTGCAGGTTCGCCTCTATATGTTTTAATGTTTGATACTCCTAATAAATATGCAACAGAATCAAATATTCGTCCAGTAGAACTTGATAATGGTATATTTTCAGAGGGAAAATGATTATTTGCTTGTTCAAATTGAGATATTAATACTTGCATTTCGGTATCTTTATATTCTAAATCCTTCTTTAATCCTATTCTCCTAAATATTTGTTCCGATTCTTCCTTTCCCAGCGCATTGAGGATAATTGATGCTGCCATTCGAGCAGGAAATTTAGTACATCGATCACCACCTACCATTGGTTGATATTTTAGATGACCTAAACGTTTATAATCATAATAAGAAGATAATAATATTTCTCCTCCCCAAATATTACCATCCTCTCCATAACCAACTCCATCTGTAGTTATGCAAATGATTTTCTCATCCATTTCTACATTGTTTTCAGCCATTAATGATAAAGCATGTGCATAATGATGCTGTATATTATAAACATTGCATTTAAACTGATTACTAAATTCTTTAGCTAATTTAGTTGTAATGAATTCTGGATGAGCATCGCAAGCAATAAATTCTATTTCAGAATCAGCAATTTGGAGGAGAGATTTCATATGAAATATAGCATTCTTTAGAAATTCATATGTTTCAAGATGAGATACATTTCCAATATGTTGAGTCGGAAAAATTCTATTTCTTCTTAAAATAGATCCAGTTGTTGCTAATAAAGGACCAGTAGCAATTGCTCCGGAGATCTTTACTTTAAAAGGTAATACTATATATTCTGGTACATAACCTCTTGAACGTCTAATTAGTTTTGGCTTATTATTATGGACTCTTAAAACACTATCATCAGCTCTCTGATAAATTGGACGATTGTGAAGAAGAAAAACATCTGCGAGATCTTGAAGCTGTTTAAATATCTTCTTGTTATCTAAAGCCATGGGAATATAGGATTTATTCCCACTAGTATAAATTATTGGTTTGTCTCCTAAATAATCAAATAACAGATAATGGATACCTGAGTAAGGAAGCATAACTCCAATATTATTTAAACCAGGAGCAACTTGTTCACTAATTATTGAATCATCATTTTTTTTGGTTCTCTCCAAAAGAACAATAGGTCTACGGAATGAAGTTAGAAGCTCGTGCTCTTTTGGTGATACCTTTAATATCTCTTTGATTGAATCTAAATTTGGAATCATTAAAGCGAATGGTTTATACTTTCTCTCTCCTTTTTTTATACGTAATTTGTAAATAATATCATCATTATCAGCTAAACAAACTAAATGAACTCCTCCTATCCCTTTAACCGCAATAATTTCTCCTTCATTTATCCTTTTAGCTGTTTCACTTAATATATTATCAAGTGAATTATCTTGGATAATGACCCCTTGTTTGTTATAAAGCTTATAAGTAGGGCCACAAACAGTACAAGCAAATGTTTGAGCATGAAATCGTCTATTATTAAAATCTGAATATTCTTGAAGACAAGATATAGGTTGAGCATGAGTACAAAAAGGGAATTTAACCATAGTACTACGTTCTCGATCGTAAGGTAATTCAATTACCGTAGTAAATCTTGGACCACACACAGCACACGCAATAAAAGGATATTTATAATACTTAAGAAGATTTGAATTTTTCATATCTTCCAAACATTCATCACAAATGGCGATATCTGGAGGTAATGTTAAACTAACACCTCTTCCTTGTTCACTTTTTTCAATTTTTAAATTATTAAAATAGCTATCTATATAAATCTCTTTTTGTGTTATAGTCTCAATGAATGATATTTTTGGCTTTTTTTCTTTAATTTCTTCAACAAAGTTGTTAATCTCAGAATTTTTTCCTTGTAGGACTAACCGTACTCCCGCATTTCCACGGTTTAGAATATAACCTTTTAAGTTGTTTTGTTTTGCCAAATTGAATAAGAAAGGTCGAAAGCCTACGCCTTGAACTATACCTGTGATATTGATCTCTACGGTTTTTATGGTCATTCAAATAAATTAAAACTCGAAAATAATATAAATCAAATGATTTTTAAAATTAAATTAAAAATCTATCTATCATGAAATTTGTAATATATGCTACAAGTCCCTTCCATTGAAACCATGCATGGTCCAACTGGATTAATAGGTGTACATTCTTTCCTAAATAGTTTACATTCATAAGGGTATAGTTTTCCTACCATGACTAGATGGCATAAACATCCAGGAGGAATATCTTGAGAATTTTCAATTATAATATCAAATTTTTTGTCGGCATCAAATTCCTCAAATTCTTCCCTAATCATTAAACCTCCATCATAAATTCGCCCAATTCCCCTCCACGGTGAGGATACAGTTTTAAATATATCATTGATTATAGCTTGAGCAATTTTATTTCCCTCAGGCTTAACAACGCGAGAATATTCATTTAATGTATCATATTTTTTATCTCTCACTTGTAGTAATAGCAAAAGAATTGAAAGCATAACATCATTTGGCTCAAAACCCGATATTACATTAGGAATTTTGTATCCTTGTGAAAAAATTTCATATGGTTTTAAACCGATAATCGTTGAGACATGACCTGGAGAGATGAAACCATCTATTCGTAATTGAGATTGGCTTATTAATAACTCTAATGCTGCTGGTATTAGTTTATGGGCACATATCACAGAAAAATTTGATGGAGGTTTTGATTGTATTTCATAACCTACTAAAGGAACTGTAGTTTCAAAACCTATGGCAAAAAATACAACTTCTTTATTAGGATTATCTCTCGCAATTTTTACTGCATCATTTGGCCCATAGACAATACGAACATCAGCTCCTTTAGCCTTAAGTTCAGCTAAAGATAGGTTTGTAGCAGGAACTCGTATCATATCTCCAAAGGTTGTGATTATTGTATTATCTCGTTTTCCAAGTTCAACTGCCTTATCAATATCAGCAGTGGGACAGACGCAGACTGGACATCCTGGACCCGATAATATCTCAATTTCTTTAGGTAAAAGCGATCTCAATCCATATTTTGATATTGTATACTCATGCGTACCACAAACATGCATAAATTTAACAGGTTTGCCAATTTCTTTCAACGTTTTATTAATCGAATGTTTAACTTTATCTGTAAATTCTTTACTCCGTAAAATTTGAATACCTGGAATATCCATCTTGTATTTTAAGCCTCTTTTTTTAACAAATTCTAGGTATTGGCTCTCCTAATGGCATATCTATAAATCGAGTACCTCCAACTAACGTTCTCAAAAGTACTCTTTTAGGATTATCTGCCTTCACTTCACCTATAATTTGGGCATCTTTCCCAATTTCAGTTAATTGTATTTTTTCTAAAGCATTTTGAGCATGTTTAGAATCAACTGCTAAAAGAGCTCTTCCTTCACTTGCTATATTATAAGGATCTAATCCTAACATATCACATATTGCACTAACTTGTTTTTTAATTGGAACCTTTTCTTCATCAATCCAAATACTTACATCGGATTTTTCTGCCCAATTATTTAAAGCAGCTGAGATTCCTCCTCGTGTAGGATCTTTCATAGCATGTATATAATTATTTTTTATTTCGGGTTTTATTACATTATAGATTTCAAGGAGTAGTGCCATATCCGATTTTAAATCAGTGGAAATATTCAATCCTTCTCGAGAAGCCATTAAAGCAGTCCCATGATCTCCAATACTACCCGTTATGATTATTTGATCCCCAATTTTTAAATTTTTATCTAGAATATTAATTTTTTTATCTTTGATTCCAATACCTGTTGTTGCAATTACTATTTCGTTAAGCGTTCCTCGCGGCATAACTTTAGTGTCTCCTGCAATAATAGCAATTTTAGCATCTTTTGCTTTAGAATTAATTGAATTAATTAGCTTCTCTAATATATCAAATTTGAAACCTTCTTCTATAATAATCATAGATGTTAAAGCTAATGGCTTTGCTCCCATCATAATTAAATCATTTACAGTTCCACATATACTTAAAGATCCTAAATCTCCACCAGGGAAAAATAAGGGGTAGATGGTATGCCCATCTGCAGTTACAACGATTTCTTGATCATAACCTTCTAAAGGAATA
>SMTZ1_10000786_pt2 | contig 30644 bp, 32 predicted proteins | sample DeeMarSWOR136_30_FD_25667 | JGI IMG/M metagenome (IMG submission 25667) | reverse complement strand
CTCGCCGTCAGCCCCTCAAGCCAGATAGATATTCCGAATGATTGAATGGCCGCGATGAACACGGTTCCGTATCGCGTGTACTGGGTTATCTTCCTTCTTCCCTCCTCGCCCTCCTTATGAAGTCTCTCGAGCTGAGGAATGACCGCTGTGAGAAGTTGCATGATGATCGAGGCAGATATGTAAGGCATTATACCAAGTGCAAATATAGTGGCTCTGCTAAGTGCTCCTCCTACGAACACATCGTAGAGCCCAAATACGGTCATTCTGGCCTGCTCAAAGTAGCTGCCGAGCGCCTTTGCATCGATTCCGGCGGATGGAATGTGTGCACCGACTCTGTACACGGCCAAAAGTGCAAGACTGAACAGAATCCTGTTTCTCAGCTCAGGAATTTTGGCGATGTTCTGGAAGGTTTTAATCACCGACAATCACCTCGCCACCGCATTTCACAATCTTTTCTTTTGCGGAGCGAGAGAAGGCGTCCGCTTTGACTTTGAGAGGAGACTTCAATTTGCCCTTTCCCAGCACTTTCACTCTATCCTGAAGATGTTTGATCAGTCCTTTCTCTTTTAGCATCTTCTTATCTACTACCATGCCGGCCTCGAACCTATTGAGACTTTCGAGGTTGACCACGACATACTCAACCTTCTCAAGAGGCCTGAAGCCTCGCTTTGGCAACCTTCTGTGGAGAGGCATCTGCCCACCCTCGAATCCAGGACGTACTCCACTTCCAGAGCGGGATTTTTGCCCCTTTGTTCCTCTCGTAGCTGTCTTTCCATGGCCTGAGCCTATGCCGCAGCCGATTCTCTTCCTCTTTTTGACGGATCCTTTGGCAGGCCTTAACGAGTCCAGACGCATACTCAGTCTCTCAGCATTTCCTCTGGGTCTTTCCCTCTGATTCTTGCCACTTCTTCAGGTCTTTTCAGGTGAAGAAGTCCATTCATTGTGGCTTTCGCAAGATTCGACGGAGTATTTGACCTGAGAGACTTCGTGAGAATGTCTGTGACGCCTCCGAGCTCGAGTATGGATCTTACTGTATTACAGGCAATTACACCCGTACCGGGAGCTGCCGGACGTAACAGCACTGCGGATGCTCCGCATTTCCCTATGATTAGATGAGGTATGGTCCCGTTGATCACAGGTATCCTCACTATGTTCTTGCGCGCGTCCTCTGTCGCTTTTCGAATGCCCTCGATGACCTCGTTGCCTTTTCCATGTCCAAGTCCAACGTGAGTGCGTCCATCGCCCACCGCACATATGGCTGAGAACCGAAATCTTCTGCCACCTTTTACCACCTTCGAAACCCTGTTGATGAAGATCACTCTTTCCTGCAATTCCAATGCTGACAAGTCTATCTTTCCCACATCTCCTCCTAAAAGCTCAATCCACCTTCTCTCGCCCCTTCTGCAAGGCTCTTCACCCGGCCATGAAACCTGTACCCAGCTCTATCAAAGACAACCTCTTTGATCCGCTTCTTCTTCGCTCTGTTTGCCAGAATGAGACCTACGACTCTGCTTCTTTCACACTTTTTCATAGAGCCATTGAGCTTCTCTTTCACGTCTTTGTGCAGCGTCGACACCGTGAGAAGCGTGTTGGCAGTTGTATCATCTACCAGTTGTGCATACATATGTTTGAGGCTTCTATACACGCACAATCGAGGTCTCTCGCGAGTACCAAAAACCCTTTTTCTCACTCTACGATGCCTCTTGAATCTGCCGTCTACTTTATTCTTATCCACCATAATCAGGCTGCAGTTTTGCCGGCCTTTTTCCTCACCCACTCGCCCTCATAGCGAATTCCTTTCCCCTTGTAGGGTTCGGCCTTTTTTATCGCTCTTATCCGTGCAGCAGTCTGGCCAACCAGCTCCTTGTCTATTCCCTTCACGATGATCCTATTGGGGGCAGGCACCTGGAATTGGATGCCTTCAGGAGGAGTCACGATCACAGGGTGAGAGAATCCAATCTGCAGCATGAGTGCTTTCTCTTTGAGCTGAGCCCTGTAGCCCGTACCCCTTATCTCCAGCATCTTCTGAAATCCACTGGTAACCCCGCCGACCATATTGGCAATCAACGTCCTGCTCAGACCGTGCAGAGAACGGTGGAATTTGCTGTTAGAAGCCCTCTGTACGAGAATCTGTTTGTCCTCCTGCTTTATCTTCATACTTGGCTGGAAAACACGTTTAAGGGAGCCTAAGGGTCCTTTCACCTCAACCACATTGTCATGGATCTCCACGGACACCCCGTCCGGGATACTTATCGGCATTCTTCCAATTCTTGACATACAAATCCCAATTTCAGTGGAAAAAAAGATAATAAAACGCTCGAAAAATGTCAAGGACAGGGAGTTGCGTTGCTTCTCTATTGAATCTCCTCACTCCATGGATCGGAGGAGACGACCAGAACCGAACCGAACACGACACCACTCGTTAAACGTCACGTCCGAACGATAATCCACGCTATGGGAGAACTACTTCCCTCAATCTCCCGGGCAGCGCTCCGGGTAGGTAATCGTTGCTGCACAAGAAGGCGAGACAGCACCAGTGAAGCTGAAGCCACTACCCCTGCTCTTCCAGGAGTACGTTGGGTATTCGCAATTCCCCCGTACCCCTATCCTTGTGTGAGGAAGCGTGGTCTTCTCAACGACTTTCAGTCCTCTTCGATTTATCTCGTCCCATCAGTTCTTCAATCTTCTTCTCTTCCCACTCTTCTCCGAAGATTCTCTGCGAGCCAAAGACGGTGAATCCGTGAATGAGCAAACCTATTCCCCAGCCGATTAGAGGCCAGTAGAACCACAATCCATGTGGTGATGTGACAATGTTGATGAGAAACAGCCCGATATTCACGGCTACATAGACAAGAAGATGAATGTAGAACGACTTCAATTCCTCGACTTTCTCTTTGGCTCTTCTGTATCTTTCATCCTCATCCATGAGACCCTCCTATTGCCTCATCAGCGCCAAATGGCATCTATTCAGTTCAGCGGAGTCAATGTCCATTCCCGTCCGACCTAGTACGAGATGAGTGCCCACTCTACATATGAAAGACCGCAGCCGCTCAAGACGATTGGAACTCACGGTCGCCGACCAGTTCCTCGCCTCGAATAAACACTCACGGATATTACCGCGTGCTTTGGACCAATACCCAGCAGCAATTCCGACCAACAAATCTGGAGCGGGAGACGGGATTCGGACCCGCGACTCCCACCTTGGCAAGGTGGTGCTCTACCCCTGAGCTACTCCCGCCTGTCTCTCTAATATGAAAATTGTGCTTCTATTGTCAAGAGAAGCAGTTGACACGCCACGGTCTCTTTTATAGTATAAAATTATGGAGGTACGCTATGATGTCCAAAGATAAGAAGACTCAGATAATAAACAAATTCAAGACTCACGAGACGGATTCTGGTTCTCCAGAGGTGCAGATTGCACTTCTCACCGAGAAAATCCAGCAACTCACCGAACACCTCAAGCTTCATAATAAGGACCATCACTCCAGGAGAGGTTTGATCAAGATGGTAGGGCAGCGGCGTAGACATCTCAATTACCTGAAACGTGTCGATTTTGAGAGATATAAGGAGCTGTGCGGAAAGCTCGATCTGAAGAGATGATCCTCACAACCGAAATCGCCGGAAGAACTCTCTCCATTGAAACTCAGAAATATGCGAAACAAGCCAGCGGTGCAGTGATTATTCGATACGGGGATACGGCTGTCCTCGTAACTGAAGTCATTTCGAATCAGCCATTAGACAGGGATTTTCTCCCATTGGTGGTTGAGTACAGAGAGCAGTCCTACGCTGCGGGAAGGATACCCGGAGGATTCTTCAAGAGAGAGGGTAGGCCATCCGACAAAGAGATACTATCTGCCAGATTCATCGACAGGGCCGTGAGGCCTCTGTTCCCTGAGCAGCTGAAGAATGAGATTCAGATTATCGCAATAGTCCTCTCCTTCGACCAGGAAAACGATGGTGATGTCCTCGCACTCGTCGGAGCGAGCTGTGCAATAGCCATGTCTGAGACTCCTTTCCTCGGTCCCATTGGCTGCGTAAGAGTCGGACGTGTAGCCGAAAGATACATAATCAATCCGACGATCAAAGAACTTGAGGAGAGTTCCATGGATCTGGTCCTCGCGGGTACTAAGTACGGAATCACGATGATGGAAGCAGGGATGAAAGAGGTGAGCGAGGAAGACGTGCTGAGCGCAATCCGATTGGCCCAACCTGAGATAGAGAAGATCATTGGGTTACAGGAAGAGGTCTGTAGACAGATGGGAAAGCCAGCAGTCCAGTTTGAATTGCCTGAACCTGATGAGAAGTTCGAGGAACTGATCAAATCGATTGCGGCCGAGGAAATCTCGAGTGCCAATCAGATCCCAGACAAGAAAGAGCGCGCAGTTGCTTTTGACAGAATACGCGAGGCCGTTGCCGGTCAACTCGGCGAAAAGTGGGAGGAGAGAGAGGCAGAAGTCAGGAGTATTCTGGAGAAGCTCAGCAAAGCTGACATGAGACAGCGCATAGTTTTGGAGAACAGAAGGGTGGATGAGAGAGGATCCGATGACATCAGGTCGATATCGTGCGAAGTCTCTGTTCTCCCAAGAACCCACGGCTCAGCGCTTTTCACAAGAGGCGAGACCCAGAGTCTGGTGGTCACTACCTTAGGCACAACCACTGATGAACAGATTGTAGACGCACTTGAAGGCGAAACGACGAAGAGCTTCATGCTCCACTACAATTTTCTCCCCTTCTCCGTTGGAGAAGTCAGGATGCTCAGGGGCCCTGGCAGGAGAGAAATCGGTCATGGCTACCTCTCCGAGAAAGCTCTCGAATCACTTATTCCGTCAAAAGACGCGTTTCCATACACGATAAGAGTCGTTTCCGACATTCTCGGATCGAATGGTTCCTCTTCGATGGCAACTGTGTGCGGAGCGTCACTCTCCCTGATGGACGCGGGAATCCCGACAAAGGCGCCTGTCGCCGGCCTCTCTATTGGACTCATAAGGGAGGGAGACTCTGAAGTGTTGCTCTCCGACATAATCGGCATGGAGGACCACTTTGGAGATATGGATTTCAAAGTGGCGGGTACAAGGAGTGGAATAACCGCCATTCAGTTGGATACGAAGACCCACGGGATAGAAATAGGCACCTTGGAGAGAGCTTTAGAGAAGGCGAAGAAGGGAAGATACTTCATTCTCGACATCATGGACCGCACTCTTTCGAAACCGAGAGAAAAGATATCCGACTACGCACCGAAGGTTATGACGATACCGGTGCCGAGAGACAAGATCGGAGAGGTGATAGGTCCGGGAGGAAGAGTCATTCGAGGCATCGTTGAGAAAACAGGTGCGAAGATCGACATTGATGATTCAACCGGAAAGATAACTATTTGTGCACCGGATTACGCGTCCGGGGAGAAAGCCGCAAAGATCATCGAGACGATCATACAGGAAGTTGAGGTTGGAAGAGTATACGTGGGAAAGGTCAAGAAAATACTGAGTTTTGGCGCAATAGTCGAAATCCTTCCGAAGAAGGAAGGAATGATTCACATATCCGAGATCGCTCCCCACCGCATAAAAGACATCAGGGAAGTACTTAAAGAAGGTGATGAGGTTGCCGTGAAGGTCAAAAACATAGACGAACGCGGCAAGATCCAACTTTCTCGAAAAGCAGCCCTCGGGGGGGGAACGCACGCTGCTCGCAGGAAGAGGTGATGGAATATTCCCGAAACGTACTGCCGGGCGGGGTGAGAGTCGTCACGGAGAGGATGAGCCACGTCAGGTCTGTCGCTCTCGGAGTATGGATCGGGTCTGGCTCAAGGGATGAGAAAGAGGGTATCAACGGAATATCTCATCTCATTGAGCACATGCTTTTCAAAGGTACAAAAACCCGTTCGGCAAGGGCAATCGCACTGAGTCTTGAGGCGCTTGGCGGTTCTCTTGATGGATTCACAAGCAAAGAACTAACCTGTTATCACGCCCGCTTTCTGGACGAACACCTTGAAACGGCCTGTGATGTCTTATTAGACCTTCTCAGCAATCCTTTGCTGGCCGAAAGCGCACTCAAGAAGGAAAAGGGTGTAATTGCAGAGGAGATAAAGAGTTATCGTGACACTCCCGAAGATGTTGTTTTTGACCTTCTCTTTAGGGCTATGTTCCCGGACCATCCTCTTTCGCTTAATGTCCTCGGCAAAGAGGATGACGTAGCAAGAATTACCAGAAAGGAACTGATCGAATATATGGATGAGAATTACACTCAGAAAGAAACCGTTGTTGCAGCCGCTGGAAACGTAGACCATGAAGAGCTAACAACCTTGTTGAGGGACGGGTTCCATTTCAGAAATACGAGAGAGAGGATTAATACTTCTCCCAATGATATCGAGTCTTTCATCTCGGAAGAGAAGTCTCGTATTTCGCAGGCTCATATCGCAATGGGCTCAAGGATTTTCCCCTACAAAGATAGAAGAAGATATCCACTCCTTGTCCTCAACCAGATAGTAGGAAGTGCGATGAGTTCAAGACTTTTCCAGAGGTTGAGGGAGAGGGAGGGATTGGTCTACACAATAAGCTCTTTTGCCGAGTTGTTTTCTGACACCGGCATCTTCGGCATATACTTCGCTGTTGACCCAAAGAATGCCCGTCGGGCGATGGACAGTGTGAGAGACGAAATCTCCAAGCTGCAGCGGGGATTTTCCGAGACCGAAATGGCTGATGCGAAATCCAGCCTTAAGGGGTCAATCGTTATAAGCCTCGAGAGTACGACTTCTAGGATGATGCGTCTTGCACGAGGAGAACTCTACTTGAATGAATATGTGCCCCTGGATGAGACTCTGGCAGAGATAGATAAGGTTGACTCAGCAGCTGTCCGGGACATTGTGGCTGACCTTTTCAACGAGGGCAACTTGAGCGTTGCCGTGGTCAGTCCTACATCACTTTCACTTCAGTGAAGATTGCGTGTGTTATCCCCGTGTTCAACGAAGCGGAGACCCTCGTCAACCTTCTCCCGAGGCTCAACTCCTTTCTGAAGAAGGAAGACGTGCTCATCATCGATGATGGTTCCGAAGATGCAAGCCTCCTAATGGCCTCCAGATATGGATTCAGAACCATCAGAAATTCGAAGAATCTGGGCAAGGGGAAATCGCTGCAAATCGGTTTCTTCTGGGCTTTGCAACGAGGATATGATGCAGTGCTTACTATGGATGCCGATTGCCAGCACGACCCAAAGTTCATCCCTCAGATGGTGGAGGTCATCTCCAAGAACAGGGCAGATATGGTGATTGGTACACGACCTTTCTCTTCTGAGAAAATGCCCTTTCAAAGAATCGCGTCGAACAAAGTCACATCTTTGGTCGTATCGATCCTTGGAAAGCATAGGGTTCACGACTCGCAGTCTGGTTTTCGAATCACAAGTGCTCGCGTCCTGAAGAGTATCACTCTGAAGACAGGGAGGTTCGAAACGGAGTCGGAACTTCTAATAAAGGCTTTGAGAAGAGGATGGAGGGTCCACGAAATCCCAATCGACACCTTGTACGGAGCGGAGGAAAGCAGGATAGCCGGCGTATCCGACACCCTCAGGTTTCTCTCTCTCGCCATCAGGAGTGTTCTGGGGATGTCGAATTGATACGCTAACGGAAGTCTGAGACCTTCTTTTTCAATCGGTCCACGATGCGAGAACTCACCAGAAAAATCGCCTCATCACCCTCATGCATAACAGGATAATGCATATCCTTCATCTCGCCTATACGTATGCTCTCACGCCTATCACCCGTAAGTCTGACCTCAAGTGTGACTTCTGGTTTACACTCTCCTTCATACAGAAAGCCGTCAGCCCGGAAGTTCTCAAGAGCGGCCAGAACTGGCAGAATCTTACTCGAGTCGATATCAGCTCCATTCAGTCTCCATTCTCCATCTTCCTTCGACAGACTGAACCTCTCCGTCGCGTAGGAGTAGTCTATACCCTCCACAGCGTCTCTCGGTATTGAGAGTATGGACTTGTCCCTCCAGTGGTCTAAACCTCTCGCGAAACTGTGTCGTGAGAAACCTTTCACAAGATAGACCGCATCCTCGCCGCTCAGCCGGAGATAGCCCTCGCCAAATCCTGCCGCCTTCCCCGCCACGAACGAAACCTCACCACTGGAGCTCTGCACGAAGATTTCGGTCTTCTCTCCCTCACCCACACCAAAGCTTTCGTGCATCTCAGGTCTTCTCGTCACCACTTCACCTATCTCCATTCCACGCAGTGCATCCATCAGTGTACTCACCGCTCCCTCCTCCGCTGCTGCTTCTATTGGAGAGACAATCCTCCATTCATCGCCTGCTGACTCCAATACTATGGTTGAATCCCCTCTGCTCAACACAATCTTCTGAACATCACCGAAATCTGAAAAGAGTCGTATAGGCTCGGGTGGTTCGGCCCGCCTCCGATACATCCACGTGACCACCACCAACACGGCGAGAATTATGAGCAGTATGGAGAGCCCTCTAAATCTCATATTCTCGTCTTCTCCTCTCTCTCCACCTTGCGATACCCAGGACGAGAATGACCACCGGAGGCAACACTATGTTAAGCCAGCGTACTGCTTTCTTCATCGGAGCTGAAACAGATTTTAGCGGGCGAAGTCCAACGCCCTTAGACCTGATGCTAATCAAAGCCTCCTCCTGAGTCAGCCAATCAAGAATGTTGAAGAAAAAGGCATAATTCGACGCATATGCGAACTGTGGATCTATGAACCTGGACGTGCCTACAACGGACAATCGTGCCTCCTCTCCTTCCTTCTCGCCGAATAGACTCGGAAGGATGCCTGTCTTAACCACTGCGAGTGCAAAAGGACCCTTCTCGCTCTCCGCATTAGGTGTGTACTGCTGGAGCGGAGAAACACTGGGCAGTCTTGACGAAGTCCAACTCGCTCTTGACGAATAGGCTATCGGCTCCCCTCCCTCTACCCCACTGGCATACGGAAGTACAATGCTCTCAAGATCTTTGACTATGGGGTTCTCTGTGTCGAAATTCGTCACAAGCGGAAACAGTGGGTATGGGACGTAATTTCTCATGGTGAAGAATCCCCCCGTCCTCGTCTGGAGAGCTACTGTTTGATTCTGACGGTCAATGACAAGCTCATCCTTGACTTTCATGCCGTAGTGCATGAGAAGGGTGTCGATTCCTGTCCTGACATTCTTCGTCGTGAAGGTCTGCATATCGACATCAACTCTGTCCAGAAGAAACGCGGCAGTCCCCCCCTCACTCAAGAAGTCATCAATCTTCCGAAGAGCAGCTTCACTGAACTCCTCACGAGGGGCAGCAACGATGAGGCTCTTCGCATCCTCGGGAACGTCCTCCGCCTCAAGATTGACGCTCTCGACCCTATAGTCCTCAGCAAGCCTCCTCGCAATATCACTATCTGGAGCAAACTCGAGTTCGCCATGGCCCTTTGAGAATACTACTGTGTTCAACTCCTTTCTCGTGATCCTCCTGATCTTGCTCGTTATTCCATATTCTAAACCGGATACATCTTCGATTGCGGGAATGGCCTCCCTCTTGTCTCCATAGATGAATGACAATCCAATGAATCCTTCCCTCACCTCATACTTATCCGCTCTAATCTCTGAGAACGTCAGCGGGATTATTCCCGCTCTTCGCGCTTCGAGTCTGGTTTCCTCGTTGAAAGGGTTAATCAGAGTGAAACGGAACTTCCCCTTCGACCTCGCTTTGTACTCGCCCAGCAGATCCGTTATATACTTGCTGTGAGCATTATACGGGAACGGCAGATCTCTCGTAATGTACCCCTTCACAATCACCGGATCCTCAAGTTCTCTCACCAGCTTCACGCTTCCCTCAGAGAGTGAGTAAATGCGACCTTCAGTGAGATCAAGCCTTGCGAAAAGGTTATAGGAAAGGTAGTTGCCAACCAGAATGATGCTTAAGACCGTCAGTATCGTCGAAACTGAGACGGCCATGAATTTGGATCTTCTGAAACTGTAGAAGGTCAGCAGAAGGAAGAAGCCACATAGACTTATGTAGTAGATCAGATTCCTCGAATCAATCACGCCTCTCGATATCGCTTCAAAGTGGTAGTCAACGCTCAGATATTCAACCAGTGAGACGAGAGGAGTTGGTACAAATGGAAGGATTTTCCCGAGTATGAAAAAGACAAAGCAGATCAGAAACCCAAGGATGAACGCAACAATCTGGCTTTTCGTAACTGAAGAAGCAAACATGCCTATGCTGCAGAACGAAGCACCAAGGAGAAGGAGCGCAATATAAGAAGATACAACCTCACCCCAATCCAAGCTCCCGAGGAAATGGACCGAGATAGGATAGATGAGTGTGGCGCCTACAGCGACCATAACGAGCGCAAGGCAGGAGAGAAATTTGGACAGGATTATCTCCCACTCTTTTGTGGGAAGTGTCATCAGGATCTCTATTGTCCCAGAGCTCTCTTCCTCAGCGATGCTCCGCATCGTAATCGCCGGTGTGAAGAAGAGAAAGAGTAAAGGAGCTACGCCCAGAAACCCGTAGATGCTTGCCTGACCGACGAGAAAGAGTGTAGAGGTGAAGAACCAGCCGGAAAGGGCAAGAAAGACGATGAGAAAGATGTAGGCGATTGGAGTATTGAAGTACGATTTGAATTCCTTAATGAATACAATTCGTATGTTTCTCATGGATAGTCCTACTGGTTTACTGTCAGTTCCCTGAACACATCTTCCAAACTTGCGATTTTGCGGTACATCTCCAGAATTATCCAACCCCTCTCTTTCGCCATCAGGAACAATTCCTCCCTTATATCTCTATTCGCCTCTATTTCACAGGTAAATGCTTCCCCATCACTCTCTTTCACTGTAACACTCCATTCTTTCATCGCCTCCAGAAAGTCCTGCGGTGCCTTGAGAGAAAGCGAGACTACTTCTCTTCCTTTCTCCAGTTTCTGAAGTTCGTCTCGTGTGCCGTCAGCAACGATTTTCCCTCTGTTTATTATGAGAACACGGTCGCACACTGCTTCCACTTCTCTCAAGATATGGGTAGAAATCATCACCGTCTTTTCCCTGCCAAGCCTCTTCATCAGCTCCCGGACTTCTATCACCTGATTTGGATCGAGACCGGATGTGGGCTCGTCGAGAAGAAGTATCTCAGGATCATGAAGAATAACGCTCGCCAGCCCAACTCTCTGTCTATATCCTCTGGAGAGAGTTCCTATATCCTGAGCGATCACATCCTCTATACCGCACACTGCCGACACACTTCTTAGCCTATCTGTAAGATCAATCCGCCTCAACATTCCCACAAACTCCAGGTACTCATAAACTTTCATCTCATCGTAGAGAGGATTATCCTCTGGAAGATAGCCTATCCTCTCTTTTGCACGAACAGGGTTGTCGCGCACATCATAACCACCGATGCTACAGGCTCCGGACGTAGGAGACAAGTATCCAGTTAGGACTCTCAAAGTAGTGGTCTTTCCTGCTCCATTCGGACCGAGAAAACCGACTATGTCTCCCTTTTCGATTTTGAAAGAGATGTCGTCAACGGCGAGAACACCATCGTATTTCTTCGTCAAATTCTTGACTTCTATCACAGTGGATATAAGTAAAAAATCTTCGTGGGGGTTGTCAAGTAACTCAAGCGTTTAGAATGTAATGGCCCTGGAGGTACGGTGCTGCTTGCCTCAGGCCACCGGTCTCCTTTCTTCTTCCAGGAGCGATCTCCCCGGAACTCCAATCTTCAGAGACCGTTCGGAAGTCGAGTTTTTCAGAGGGAGAGCAGCTTCAGCGGATTGAAGTTCGTCTCATAATCATATACATCCAATTTCTCTCTTCTCTTGAGTACATGTACAATCGAATAGGTGAGCGGTGTTGCCAGCGCTTCATAGGCAGTCTTGAATAGCCACTGGGTTACAACGATTCTCATGATGATTGCAGACGGTACGATGCTGGAGAACGCCAGTGTGATGAATATGGAAGAGTCGATGAACTGTCCAACCAACGTAGAACCGATGGTTCGTGTCCACAACCATCTGCCTCTCGTAAGAATCTTCAATTTGGATAGAACATACGAGTTCGCAAATTCTCCGACAAGGTACGCGGTAAACGAAGCCAGGAGTATTCTCGGAGTATATCCAAGGATTACACCGTACGCCTCTTGATCTACCCACACCGTGGCTGAAGGAAGCCATTGCCCAATCTTTATGAACAGAACCACGAGAAGGTTTGCGAAAAACCCGAGCCATATGACCAGCCGTGCCCGAGAATAGCCGTATACTTCCGTGAGGATGTCTCCAAAGATATAGGTGACCGGGAACACGACTATTGCTGCTGGCAACGTAAGTCCCCACAGAGTGATGAGTTTCACCGCAATTATGTTGGAAACGATGAGAGAGGAGATGAATATTGATGTAAGAAGTAGAAAGAGAGGAGTCACAGAACGATTCACCTCTTCGGGGCTCCGTATTCTGCTTCTACAATGCTACTAATCCCACCCCTTGGATTGAACTCACCTCTCACCTTGGCCCATACAGGCCTGCACGCCGCAACGAAGTCTTTCAGAATCCTGTTCACAGCGTTTTCATAGAATATTCCAAGATTCCTGTATCCCAGAATGTAGTATTTGAAGGATTTCAATTCGACACACAATTCATCCGGAATGTACTGTATGGATATACACCCAAAATCCGGATTTCCAGTCTTGGGACACCGGGACGTGTACTCTGGGATTTCAATGGTTATTTGGTAGTCTTTGAACTGATTCGGCCAGCACTCTATCTTGGGGAGCTTTCCGGTCAGCCCAGACTTTGCATCTTCTTCAGTGTACCCTCCGCCACTCGATGAGCTCCTCACCATACGTTGTGCTCTCCAGTTTCTATGAGTCTCTCCTCAACCAATTCTCTTGTCAGTTCCTCTGGACTGATGCAATCACTGAGCCTGAACCTTGCCACTCTCGTCCTTGCAAGTTCGGCAAGATGAGCGCCACAACCCAATCTTTCTCCAATATCCCTGGCTAAGGCTCTTATGTATGTGCCCTTGGAACATTCAACTTCCAGAGTAAGCCATGGAACATCGTAGTCTACCATTTTGATCCTGTGTATTTTGACCATTCTCGGTTTCGGTTCCACCTTCACGCCTTTCCTGGCCAGCTCATACAGCTTCTTCCCTTTCTGTTTCAAGGCCGAGTGGGGTGGAGGAGTCTGGAGAATCTCTCCCTGAAAAGAGCTGACAATCATCTCAACCTCCTTTCGGGAGAATTCAGGGACTTCTTCTTCTCTTACCACAATTCCTTCTGCATCAAATGTGTCTGTTGTAATCCCGAGGCGTATTTTAGCGGTGTATTCTTTGTCACTGGTGAGTAGTGTCGCACTCTTCTTAGTAGCCTTCCCAATCAGAAGCACCAATACTCCTGTTGCCAGGGGATCCAGAGTGCCCCCATGCCCAACCTTGCCTCCACCGATGAGCTTCCTCACCCTCGATACGATTCGGAAAGAGCTCGGCCCTTTCGGCTTATTGATCAGAATTATCCCGTCCATACAGCCTCTTCCCGGCCTCCAAGACTCTCTTCTTCACCTCTGACAATTCTCCTGCAACGAGACAGGCAGCCGCGGTCTCATGCCCACCTCCACCAAATTCCCGTGCGAGCATCGACACATCTATCTTCCCTCTCGATCTCAAACTCACCTTCACCCTTCCATCAAGCTCCTTGAATAGCACACCGACGTCTACATCCTTCAATTGAAGCACGTGATCGGAAAAGCCCTCTGTATTCACCTTCATATCCTTCATCATACCCCGAGTCAGGTACATCGTCCCGATGCCGCCGTCTATTTCCACCGTGGCCAAGACCTTGGAAAGGAGAAGCACTTCATCCATCGATCTGTTCAGATACACCTGCGTGGCAATCTTGGACGGATCTGCTCCCTCCTTTACGAGAGCTGAGGCTATTCTCAGTGAATCCGAAGTGGTATTGGGAAATCTGAAGCCGCCCGTATCCGTTAAGATGCCCACATAGAGGCACGTCGCCCTCTCTTCTCCGACTCTCACACCCATTTCTTTGATCACATGATAGATCAATTCACTCGTTGACGAAGCCTCTGGCACTACCCAGTTCAGATTGCCGAAATGCACATTCGTTGGATGGTGGTCTATGTTGATGAGGAATTTCCCATCCACGTATGCCTCAATCTTCCCAAGTCTCTTGAGCGAAGCAGAATCCAGCACTACAGCGACTTGATGCTCACATCCCGCAGGGAGCCGCGTGACTATCTCTCGTGCAGACGGAAGGAACTCGTACTTCTTCGGAATAGGTTTTTCACTCAAAATGACGACACGCTTCCCCATCTCCTTCAGGAGGGAAGCCATGGCCAACTGTGAGCCTACCGCGTCACCATCCGGGTCTATATGCGAAGTGACCAAGAAACTATTCTTCAGTCCGATCTCTTCTATGAGCTTCTTCATCCTTCAGTTCCTCCAGAATAGACTGCATCTGTTCTCCCTTCTCAAGAGAGTCATCGAAGACGAAGAGAATATCTGGTAAATACTTCAATCTTGTTCTCTGGCCGAGTAACTTCTTTATGAACCCTTTCGCGCTTCTCAGCCCTTCGGCACTCTTCTCTTTCTGTTCCACCGTGCCCAGAACCGAGTAGTATACATGCGCCAGCTTCAGGTCATTGCTCAAATTCACCCTCGTGATAGTCAAGAAACCTATCCTCGGATCTTTGAGCTCTGTCTCTACGATATTAGAGATTTCTCGTTGCAGCAGGTCCCCTACACGCACTGCACGTCTGAAAGCCATAGTAAACTTTATACTCTGCCATTGGATAAGTCAACCCAAGAACAGGGTAGGCGAGACAGAAGCGCACACGTACACAAGCACGAGTCATCGACCGATAACCTCAGAATTCCCGCTGAATCCCCATCAGTCACCGCTCCGCACTGCCCACCACCGGCTACTGCGTACTGGGCAGCCATTGAGCAGCCACTTGTTGCCGTCTCCCTCCACTCCTCCAGGTTCTTCAGTCTCCGTTCCAATCTCTCCTTTACATCGCTTGGAAAGAGAGAGAAGAATGCGCTGGTGAAAGACAAAACACGTGGAGCAAGAACTGAATCTCTCAGTACATGCCCCCCTCGAGGTGTAAATGTGAGAATGATCGTGCACCCTATCCCGCAGATGAGTATTCCTTTGAAAATCCCAAGAATCCCGCCAAGCAGTCTGTCGAGACATCCCAGCTTCGCAAAATGAATCAGCTTCGAAATCGTGTTACCTACGATGATGAGAAGGATAGCAACTAACAAGAAGACGGCAAGAAAACCAACCACAGCTGATATGGTCGGGTGTCCTATCCAGGAGAGAAGCACGTCACTCACAGGCGCATAGAATTTGGTGGCTGCCACAAGCCCCAGAAGTAGGGCTATGATGAGAAAGAGTTCCTTTATGAATCCTTTTATCACACTGTAAACCGCACTCCCTGCAATCACAAGAACTATAATTCCGTCTACCAAGCCCATTTTCATGATTTCTTGAGAAATCTCCATCTTTTCCGTATCCTCACGTCATCTCTGGCAAATCTCATTTCCACGCCATCCTCCAATCTCACCTGAACCTGCTCATCGAAAATGTTTATGGTGGTGACGACTCCTTTCCCTCTCTCAGTATCCACTTCTGTTCCTATCTTCGGGTATTTCCCCAGCTCTTCTTTGTAGAAATCTCTCTCATAGAGAAGGCAACAGAGTAGCCTGCCGCAGAAACCTGAGAGTTTTGGTACTCCAAGAGAGAGATTCTGCTCCTTTATCATCTGAAAGGTCACAGGCTCAAACTGCCTTAGAAAGGTCGCGCAGCACAGTTCTCTCCCACATGGGCCGAAGCCCCCCAGCATCCTCGCATACTCCCTTACTCCTAACTGATGCAGCTCGATCTTCATTTTGTACTTGTATTTCAGGAAGTTGAGGATCTTCTTGAACTCAATTCTCTTCTCGCTGGTGAGATAGAGAATTAACTTCTTTCTGTCCAAGTCTGCCTCAACCCACGCGAGCTTCGATTCCCCCAATTCCCGTCTGCCCTTCAACTCATCCATCATCGTCTTTTCCATCTGCAGAGTAGACTTGTACTTTTCAAGGTCCTCTGGTGAAGCTCTCCGCATCTCTCTTTCCCGCACGCCATTCCCCTCTCGAACGACCCGGTGAACTTTTCCAAGGTACTCATAGTCCTTCAGCCTGCAGACCACTAGATCCTCCGGGTGAAATTCCTCCTCTGAAGCGAAGAGCATTTTTCTATTGCCTCTGAATACGACTTCTACCAGCATAGACTCTCCTCCTGTCTCAGACTAGAAGGAGCCAAAGTCACTCCGCCACGAATACACACGTCTTCTGTCCAAACCCTGAGAAGATACTCTCTGCAAAAGCCCTTCGAAAATGTACAATCAGCATAGAATACGAAGAAATGATACTAAGTCAAGGCACAAACCCTAACTCCTCCCACCTCTACATCTCTCTTGACAACTACCCAGGAATAGTTAACTTACGGAGACCGATTGTGGCGGGGCAGGGATACTCAGGTTGTGGAAGAAGGGGGTGATATCTTATGTGGATTTGAAGCTGTGGTGGAGCGTTCTCTGCTTCAGCTCTTGGCAACACCGTTTTCCGAGAAAGGAGGAAGAATGAAAAGAATAGCGATGGTATTGACTCTATCCGTTCTTACCATGGCCACCGTTTCTCTCCTTCACGCAAGCGGATCGACGATAGCTGGCCCCACGACGCTTGCTTCTGAGAATACTCCGCGAGCGACGCCAGTATCGTCCCAAAACGCGAATTCCATCCCCAACGTCACAAGAGAAGGGACCCCCTCGTCCACTCGGGATCTCGGCAACCTCATCGAATACTTCCACCCTCAAGTTCAGATGGCTTCGGGTAGTAAGCAGCCTTACACAGTACTTGCGCTCATTTCTGACAACGATCAACCTACTTTCCGTTCGACTCTGGCCAGTTACCCGGATGTCGCCACTGTCGACTACTACGATGCGACCACTTCGATTCCCACACTTGCTCAGCTCTTGCCCTACGATTGCGTAATCACCTGGCCAAACTATGGGTACGCCGATGCGATAACGACTGGGGACGTGCTTGCTCAGTACGTGGATGCCGGAGGAGCGGTGATCTGTGGAGGATTTTGCTGGTATCTTCTCGGCAACCACCTTGATGGCGAGATTATGGATACGCTCTACAACCCGTTCACTGGGCTCGGGACAAATCACTATAGTGCCGCGAGTCTTGGGTGGTTCGACCCGTGGCATCCGATTATGGCAGGAGTGAGCGCGGTCTCCGATCAATACAGGGACTCGGTCAGGATTAACCCAGGTGCGGACTCCGTGGCTCGATGGGATGATGGAGAATGGTTCATTGCAACGAAAGGGAAGGTAGTCGGGATAAACGCTTATCCAGGAGATGCCGGCGCGTTCACCGGTGATTTGATTCTTATCTACTACAATGCAATCCTGTGGACCCAGACAGCCGCTGAATATGCGATATTTCAGGACCAGGCTCCCTATGGAACCTCCACCAACCAAGACATTTTGATCGCAAATTCTCTTCCCTTCGATGTCTACGGCTCATCAGATGTAGGGGCAGTTGATCTGAGCCGCTATGGGAAGGTGATCATCGCTTCACAGCAGACGAACGCTTTCTACGCGACAGTCTCCACCAATCGCGGGTGGTTTGAATCGTACGTTTCCGGTGGTGGAGTCCTGGAGTTTCACGGTGCGTGTATCGTAGGGGATGACTGGAGTGGATTGCCAATGCCCACGGGATTCACGAGTACCTGGGGTCCCTATGATTCCGTCTCCATTCATCACCCTGGGCACCCCATCGTCCTCACACCCCACATCATTACCGACAGCGAACTCGACGAGTGGAACCAGTCCACCCATGGCTACTTCATCAACCTTCTTCCTGGTCACGACGAGGTCCTCCGCCACGATGGCGCGAATGAACCGTGCCTGGTCGTTCAGCCGTACGGAGATGGATGGGTGATCGCGACGCTCAATCCTCTCGAGGTGCGATATGGACCTTCCTACTCCTATATTCTGGAGAATCTGCTCCTCTGGATTCCTGGGGCCTCCTATGCCCTCTTTCAGGACCACAATCCATGGTACTGGTTCCTATCGACTAATCCCAACCACGAACTCCTTGCCACCCATGGAATTCGTTTCGATATCTACAACTCGTCCCATATGGGACTGGTCGACCTCTCAATGTACGCCAAGGTGGTGACCGCTTCCGCGCAACCGGCCGATTTTTACGACTCTCTCTCCATGCACCGTGCCTGGTTCGAGAGCTATATGGCAAATGGAGGGATCCTCGAGTTTCATGGAGCACCGATGTTTGACTGGTCGGGACTGCCCATGCCCACCGGGTTCACCTGTGATTTTCGATACAGTAACTCGATTTCCATACAGGCGCCCGGCCATCCCATACTGACCACACCGAACATAATAGGTGATGTCGAGCTCGACAACTGGAATTACTCTACTCACGGCGACCTCGTGAGTCTGATTCCCGGATACACAGAGGTCCTGCGAAACGACTCGACAGGAGCGCCGACCCTTGCCGTCCTCAGCTATGGCAGTGGATGGCTCATTGCGACCATGAATACCCTCGAGTGGGCCTATTACTGGGGCTATTCTCCAATTCTCGAAAACGTTCTTCTCTACATGCCGACCACAGGGGCCGAAGAGATTCCCTCCATCTCTGCCCTTGAGACGGTTGCCTTGCATCAAAACTGGCCCAATCCATTTGAATCCAAGACTTCCATCAACTACTCTCTTCCTACTCCTTCACAGGTATCTCTAAAAGTATACGACAAAGCTGGTAGACTCTTGAGAACTCTGGTTGACCGGATGGAGGGGGCAGGAACGTTCACAGTCTCGTGGGATGGAACAGACGACTTCGGGAGAAGGGTTTCGAACGGGGTCTACTTCTATTCTCTTAAGGTTCGAGACACTGCGTTGACGAGGAAGCTCGTGCTCTTGAGATAGACTCCTGCATAAAGCTGTACTGCTGGGGGTGCCAGCGAATGCTTCTGGCGCCCCCTCAACTTTCCGCTTCTACGATTGACACCCTCGTCTCCCTGTCATACCCTCCTCTGAATAGGCGGTTGAACTCCGCAAGAGGGGGCCTCCGTGAATGCGGCTTTTTGTTCCAGTCGAAAGAGAAACCTCCTCATAACAGGTCATCCTGGTGTGGGCAAGACTACGCTCATTCTGAAAGTCCTGAGGGGCCTTCAAAGAGATGCAGATGGATTCTACACTCGGGAGCTGAGGGAAAAAGGGAGAAGAGTCGGATTTGAACTTGTCACACTTCAAGGGGAAAGGGGAATTCTGGCACACACAAATGTAAGAAGCCCGTTCAGGGTCGGGAAGTACGGGGTGGAAATGATGGCTTTGGAAAAGCTGGGCGTCAATGCCATCACTCATGCAATTCGAAGTCGTTCTCTCGTCGTAATCGACGAGATAGGTAGGATGGAAATCTACTCCACTGCATTTCGAAAGAGCGTAGTCGAAGCACTCGACTCACCCGCGCCACTTCTGGCCACCATCGGTCCCCAACCCATTCGGTTTCTGAAACAGATCAAATCGAGAGTTGACGTTGAACTCATTGAGGTGACAGTTGATAACCGAGATGCCCTCGTCACTCGTATCCAGCTTTTGCTCGCATCGGTCTGAATGTACAGCCATCTGATGGCCCAGAGTCATTTTCATTCATAGAACCTGCCTGCAAATGAAGGGTCACACACTACTCCTGCCTTCTCCCCCCGTGCTTCTCGCTTCGTATAGACGACGGCTCGTCGCCTTCCACACAAGCGGTCTCAGCAATTGACATTTCCTTGCCCTCTTTGCATAAACTGAATGAACACGGGGACGCAGTAATACGAAATAGAGTGGCAGCTGTGCGATGGGTCCACCACTGAGATTTCGTCTATACCAGAAATTCACGACTCATCCAAGGATGACGGAAGATTCTGCACACAGCAACCTATCTCCCGCTCCCTTATCTCTCTCCGTGCAGCTGGAGCTTTGAAGACGAGAATTGAGCCTTTGTCAGAGGAGTCTCCAGTTTGAAAGGAGGTGTGTTACGTGAATGAGAGGTTCAGAGTTCTGAGAGCACTGGCAATAGTGCTCAAGATAATCGCATGGGTCGTACTTGCATCTGGAGTCATAGCTTTCTTCGTCTTACTCGCGATGGGAAGTCTCATCGGGAGAGCAATGATATCAGGAGTGGCTGGAGCCTTTTTTGCGCTCGTTTACGGAATAATCGTTTTCATCAGTCTGTACGCGTGGGCGGAGATAATTCATGTGCTCCTTTCAATAGAGAGCAGTGCCCGTACAGTGGCCGAGAAACTCAGTGAGGAGTAAGAGGTGAGAGGCACAGCTCGTACCCTTTAGACGCCTGAAACGAACTTCTCACGAAAGGGCCTGAAAACACCACCCTGAATCCGAAGTCGACGGCCTTCTGCCTGTAATTCTCGAACTGCCTGGGAGATATGTATTCTGCCGGAGGAGTGTGGTGTATCGTCGGAGGGAGATACTGTCCAAGGGTGATGATGTCGCAGCCGCATTCTCTCAGGTCCTCCATCACCGACAGCACCTCGCTGGGCTTCTCTCCTAATCCCAAGATCAAACCTGACTTGGTGGGTGTGTTGCCCATTCTTTGCACCAACCTGAGCAGCGAGATTGACACGTGGTACTCCGCTCTCGGTCTTATGAGTTCATAGAGCCTCGGCACCGTCTCTACGTTATGGGCGAAGACATCTGGAGAGGAGTTCAACACCGTCTCCACTGCTCTCTGATCACCGCTGAAATCCGGAGTTAGCACCTCTACTTTCGTTCCTCCCAGTGCCTTGACCATGGAGACTGTCCGTGCAAACTGATGTGCTCCTCCGTCTTCCAAGTCATCCCTCGTCACCGATGTTATCACACAATATCGTATCCCCAGACTCTCTGCGGCTCGGGCAACACGTACAGGCTCTGATTCGTCAAGTGGCTGGGGTCTCGACTTGGATACTCCACAGAAGGCGCAATTCCTGGTACAGGCGTCACCGAGTATCATGAATGTTACACACTTCCTTGAGAAACATTCCGCGATGTTCGGGCACTTGGCTTCGTTGCAGACCGTGTGAACACCGCTCGCTTTGAGCTGTCTCAGAATTGTCAATCCTCTACCTTTGATAAGTGGATCCTTTTTCAGCCAAGGGGGGCGGTTCATGGAGCTCGTCGTAGCCTGGCACGGAGGATATTAAGCTGTGTGCGATATTTCGCGATGGTGCGTCTCTTCACATTGTATCCCTCTTTCTGGAGGAGCGCGGTAAGCTCCTTATCAGAGAGAGGTTTTGATCTGTCTTCTTCTTCCACAAGTTCCTTAATCCGTTGCATTATTACGGTGGTGCACGAGTCAGAACCATCGTGCTCCACACCTCTGCTGAAGAAGTATTTGAATTGAAATACTCCCCTGGGAGTTCTGAGGTATTTCCCTCTCACAGCCCTCGAAACTGTCGCTTCATGGACTTCTACCTCCTGAGCTATCATCCGCATGTTCATCGGTTTAAGATATTCTATCCCCTTTTCCAGGAATTCTCGCTGATAATCCTTCACGAAATTGGCGATCCTCAATATCGTACCTCTCCTCTTTTCCAGTCCTGAAATCAGGAACTTGGCATTGTTCATCTTCTGCCTTATGAAGGCCCTCTCTTTCTTCGAGAACCTTCCTGGATTCTGGAGAATGTCTTTGTACGCCCTTGCTATTCGCAGATGAGGGAAATCGCTCTCATTCAACATACAGACCAGTTCACCATCTTTTTCGTCGATTATTATGTCAGGAGTTATGTATCCCGCGTCTGACGAAGAATAAGCTCGGCCAGGCTTCGGCTCTAACGAACCTATGAGTTCCTTTGCTTTAATGACTTGTTTCTCCGAGACTCCAAGACTTCGGGCAATCTGTGCGTAATTCATCTTCTCCAGGTCAACCAGATGTTTCTCCACTATTTTGTGTTCCAGACTGCCCTCTCCAAACCTGTCGCGAATCTGAAGAAGAAGACATTCTCTGAGATCTCTCGCACCAATTCCAGAAGGTTCAAATGTCTGAATCAGTTCAAGTGTGGATTTAACCGTATCGGGCTTAACTCTGAATTCTCTCCCCTTCTCTTTCTTTAGATCGTCTTCGAGTTTCTCAATGATTTGCTCGAGTGGAGTCGAGAGAAAGCCATTCTCGTCCAAAGAATCAATGATGTACTCACCGATCTTGAGTACGATCGGATCGTTTGTGTGGATACGGAGCTGCATAAGAAGCGTATCCCTCAGAGAAGGCGGTCTGGCAGGTATGGGGGTGAGATGTTCCTCATCCACACGCATAGGTTTATAGTATGAGTCCACATCATCCTGAAAATAGTATTCCTCCCAATTGAGCTCTTCCTCATCTCTCTCCGACTTTTCAGGTTGATCCTCCTCGTACTCCGGCTCCGCAATCTCCATCAGGGGGTTTGCTTCGAGCTCCGTTCGTATCATCTGCTCAAGTTCGAGTCGTGGAAGTTGAAGAAGTTTTAGCAGTTGGATCATCTGCGGCGTGAGAGAGTGCCGTAATTCAGGCTTCAATTCAAATCCAAACCTCATAGTCTAAATCTCTCCCCAAGATAGACCCTCTTGACTTCCGGGTCCTGAGTCAGTTCCTCCGATGTGCCTTTGAAGAGAATTCTCCCGTCATACATCAGGTACGCCCTGTCCGTTATCTCCAGGGTCTCCCTCACATTGTGATCCGTGATGAGCAATCCAAGTCCTTTCTCCTTGAGTTCCAACATAATTTGCTGAATATCCGCCCTGGCTATGGGATCTATTCCGGTGAAGGGTTCATCCAGCAATATGAACGAGGGATTGGTCGTCAGAGCCCGGGATATTTCAACTCTTCTTCTCTCCCCACCCGAAAGCGAATCAGCCCTTCTGGGAACAAGGTGGCTGATCTTCAGCTCTTCCAGAAGCTCATCCAGCCTTTCTTCTCGAGCAGACTTCGAAATCGGCAATGTCTCAAGAATTGCCAGAAGATTGTTCCTGACAGTCAGTTTCCTGAAGACTGAGGGCTCCTGAGAAAGGTATCCTATTCCCTTTCTGGCTCTCTGGTACATTGGGAGACTGGTCAGTTCCTCCCCGTCGAGGTGAATACTTCCGCTGGCCGGCCTTATCGCACCCACTATCATGTTGAACGTAGTCGTCTTCCCGGCACCATTGGGCCCCAGCAGTCCCACGACCTCCCCTTCTCTCACCTTGATGCTCACCTCGTTTACGACCCTCTTTTCACCATAGAATTTCGTCAGTTTCTCAGTCCTCAGTTCCTTCAATATATTCCCCTTCTGCAGAACCTCTTACCAGAATTGACTCCATTTCATCACCCTCGAAGAATATTTCAATTGTGTCTCCTTTGACTGAGTTCGCTCCGCCTTCGGTGAGTTCATATTCCCCTGATGCGCCGCCTATCACACAGGTTCTTGACAGTTCTCTATTATGGAAGAATGAGATTATCGTATCTCCCGCGACCCAGCCGTTCTTCCCTTCAATCTTCGGGTCACCCCACATGTAGGCCATTTCATTCTTCAAGTCGTATCGCAATGAATCGCAGCGTACGTTCGCACTTGTCATTGTCACACGAACGTCACCTTCAGCAGAGGCTATATAGGCTTCTTGGTCAATTCGCATGGATTCGCTCTCTATCTTGATGTCTTCCTTTGCCTTGACTGTGAAGACCGGAGAGTCAGTCAACATTCCAAAATGCGCTGAGAGGTCGTATTCGCCCTTTCCCCCCGTGCCGAAAGCATCTTCCTTCAAACTCACCACCGTCAGATTCCCCCTTCCCTCTATTCTCTGCTCTTCTCTGAGGTATATCAGCGTATCCGCATGAATGGTCTCATCAGCAGTCTTCAACTTCGTTCGTCCTCTCACCAGTGCTTTATCGGCCAGTCTGTAGTACGTCAGCGTATCACCACTCAGGACCATCTTCCCATCGTAGGCAATCACATTCACCACCACAGCTTTCTCCTCGGCCTCATAAAGCAGTGCTTCCGAGCCGCTCAGGACGGTTTCTTCAACGGTAATAATCACATTACCACGAAGATACGAAACCTTCCCCTGGGGAGTTGCGAACACTTCCACACTATCAGAAGAGACCGAATCCCATTCAACCGGTGCAATTGCAAAGAGCAAAAAGAAAACCCACATATCCAATATAGCTTTTTCGAAACCCCCTGTCAAGCTATGGAGAAACCTGATTTGACATCCAATGACTAGAGCGAAATTGGGTACTTCGCTTCTCCATTGGACTGGCTTGCCTGAACATTTCACACTGACCCGAGCCTGCAACAGGCGGCTCTCTGGGACGCAAGTCAGCAAGAGTCACGGCTTGACAGAGCTCGTGTCAGCTACTATCCTTACAGGGGTCGCCAGAATTCTATGTGGCCAATAGACAGCGGCTCGGTGATACCTGCGAGAGGAAGTTCAAGACACCATGGCAGAGGTGTCCCGACCAGCGCCTCTTGAGGGTGTCGCAGCTGGTAGGGTGCATCACTGAGAAAGCAATTGGAGGTAAAAATGAGACTTTTCCACAGAGTCCCGGACTTCGAACTCCTCAGCCATGAAGGAGAGAAGGTTCGCTTCAAAGACTATTCCGAGCGTTACGTAGTTCTCCACTTCTACTCCAAGGCCAACACCCCGGGATGCACTCGCGAGGCGAAGGACTTCTCTGACAGACTCCCAGAATTTGACAAACACGCTGCCGTTGTACTGGGTATCTCCCCGGACAAACCTGAGCTCCAGGTAGGGTTCATCCGGTCTAAGGGACTGAAGACAGCGATGTTCTCCGATCCCGAGCGAAAAGTGGCGCGGGAGTTCGCCGTCATAAACGAGAAGGGGCGTATAGTACGTTCCACCTTCCTCATAGATCGCCTCGGTGTTCTCAGGTGGGAGTGGAGAGGGATAAAAGTCGAGGGCCACGCAGACCACGTGATGAGAGTCCTGCACACCCTCTGGGAGGCTGACCGTCAAATAAGTCCCCCCATACGTGTCCGGAGAGCCAGGAGGGCGCTTTCTACGGATGCACTGTCGGACGAAGAGGTAAACAGACTCCTCGAAGCGGCTCACCTCGCTCCTTCCTGCTTCAACAATCAACCCTGGCGATTCGTCGTCGCGCAGGGTGAGAGGCTTGAGGAGGTGAAAGAGGCCCTTTCAGGGGGGAATTATTGGGCGAAGCGGGCATCGGTGATCATCGCTGTCGCATCTCATCGGGACCTCGATTGTAAGCTCAGTGATGGACGCGATTATTTCCTATTCTGCTGTGGGCTGGCTGTTGAGAGCTTGCTGCTCCAGGCAACTCAGATGGGCCTAATTGCACACCCTATCGCTGGTTACAACCCAATGAAAGTCAAGGGAACACTTCACATTCCAGACAATTACGTGCTCATCACTCTCGTAATCATCGGTAAGCCGGGTGATCCAGGTACCTTGAGCGACGAACATCGTGAACGGGAACTGGGTGCGCGCGACCGCAAGCCCCTTGAGGAGGTCGTCGCCTGGAATCACTTCTCCTTCGATAGGCAGAAGAAGTGACTGCGCCCATATCTCTTGCCGCACTCACCCCGTCAGCCGGGTTCAATACATGGGCCCCTCGAATTCCAAAGCCGCCATCAGAGAAGCGGTTCAAACGCGTGTATCTCGCTCTTTCTGTCATTCATCACCGGGCGATACAGCCTATGTGACCTTGACTGCTCAGAACAGTTTAGTTAATATGGCTGCAGGGGGTACTATGGCAGATATTGAGAAACTGCGAGAGAGACTGGCCCAACTACGAGGTTATCTTTGAGGTCGACAAGAAGAAGGGTGAGCTGAAACAACTCGAGCGCCAGTCGGCTTCAAAGGATTTCTGGGAAAACAGCCAGAGAGCAAAGGAGATTGCAGGCAAGCTTGCCAGCCTCACACAGATCCTCCAGAAATACGAGTCTATAGAGAAGGATGTTGAGGATCTCTCCACTCTCATGCAACTCGGAGAATCTGAGGAGACCGTCCAAAAGGAATCGGAGAGGCTTGAGACGGATATCGAAGACCTCGAGCCCACCTCAACACTGAACAAGCCGGAGGATCGCAAACCTGCTCTTCTATCGATACATCCCGGTGCTGGGGGGCTCGAAAGCCAGGATTGGGCTGAAATGCTGATGAGAATGTACCTCAGATGGATTGAGCAAATGGATTATAAAGCGAAGGTACTCGATCTGCAGCCAGGAGAAGGAGCTGGCTTGAAAGATGTGACGCTTGAGGTGCAGGGAGAATACGCCTACGGATATTTGAAGAGCGAATCGGGAGTTCATCGGCTAGTACGAATCTCTCCGTTCGACGCCTCTCACAGAAGGCATACATCCTTCGCATCTGTGTTCGTGTACCCGGTCATCGGAGACGAATTCCAGATAGAACTGAAGGAGAAGGATCTCAAGGTTGAGACGTTCAGAGCCTCTGGCCCAGGGGGCCAACATGTCAATGTATCGGATACTGCCGTCCGAATTACCCATCTTCCCACAGGTATCCGTGTCTCCTGCCAGTCTGAGCGATCCCAATACCAGAACAAGCAGAATGCCCTGAAAGTCCTGAAAGCACGGCTCTATCGGCATCATAAACAAGAAGAAGAAAGAAAGCTCGCACAGTACACGCAGAAGAAAACCGAAATAAGCTGGGGAAACCAGATCCGGTCGTATGTTCTCCATCCCTATAAATTGGTGAAAGACCATAGAACAGATCTCGAAGAGAGGGATGTCGAGAGAGTGCTTGACGGCGGAATCACCCAGTTTGTCAAGGCGTACCTTCTTCTGGGAGAGACAGCGAGATGACGAGATTACGGCTTCTGACACCCTCTCTTCTCGCCGCATACTCTCTCACCGTCGCTCTGGAGTCCGGTTGGATACGGGAAAGAGAGGAGATGGTTGCCAATCAAGTCGAAGCGAGAGGAGTTGTTGATCCAAAGGTGATAGCGGCTATGCGGAGGGTTCCCCGACATCTCTTTGTGCCGCCAGAACTTAGAGCATTCTCCTACGGTGATTTTCCATTGCCAATAGGTGAGGGCCAGACGATTTCTCAGCCGTACATGGTGGCAGTCATGACTGAGGCTCTCAGTCTCCGTCCAGGCGACAAGGTACTCGAAATAGGCACTGGTTCCGGGTATCAGGCAGCAGTACTTGCTGAAATGGTAGACCAGGTGTACACCATTGAAATACTCCCGTCGCTGGCAGCGAGAGCTGATTCCATCCTGAAAGAATTGGACTACTCAAATATCGCCGTGAAGACGGGTGACGGATATGTTGGATGGGATGAATATGCCCCGTTTGATGCAATAATAGTGACGTGCGCACCCCCCTATGTTCCTGAACCTCTCATTGAGCAATTGGCTGATAGCGGAAGAATGGTCGTTCCCGTCGGTGAAGAGGGAGAAGTGCAAACGCTCATTCTGATGGAGAAGATCGAGGGCGAAATCCTCCAATCTCCACTGCTCCCCTGTATCTTCGTGCCAATGCGCTCACGCCGTATCACACCGAAAAGGTGAAACTCGACAGCAATCCTCTCTGAACCACTCTCTCTTCCCTCTTCGCCTGCCAGGTAGAGACGACAATCCCGTGCCTCTGCTCCGAAGGTAGGTCACATCTTCGTTCCCTTCACTCCTTCTCCTCCAGAAAGTCCTTCTTCATCGCCTCCATCCTCAATTCAGTCGGCAACTTTTCAATTGCATATCGCAGCGCAGTCCTGGGCATGACCTGCTTCACGCTCGCCACGTACTGAAACACTTCACCCGGATAGTTATTGCTTGCCTCTTTTAGCATCCATCCATACCCCTTTTGCACCAAGTAATCCTGATCCAGCAAGAGCCTGTCTGCGATTTCAAAGACACTTTCAAGATACTTCTTACGGCGGATGGAATAGATTAGGCTCACTGCAGATGCTCGTCTCACCCATCGGTTACCAGATTTTGTCCAACTCTTCACCTGCGGAAGAAATTCCGGGAATTGCAGGATAAATGCTCCAAGAGCGTGTGTACAAAGGTCATCACAGGCTCCCCAGTTCTCCACGTACTTCTTCAGCCAGGATTCAAACATGCCGAAGTCAGAGGGGGTATACTGTCTTCTGAGGCGAAATGCCCAGTCAAACGCGATGGTTCTCTCTTCGCTATACCCGGATGAACACAGGCACTCACAAAGCCTGTATATCCTATGTCTGGCTTCTGTTCTCACTCGGGAGAAGTATTTTGCAGAGACTCTCCTCACAACTGGTGTCCTCACTCCACGTAACGCGACTTCCTCCTTCACGAACTTCTTAGCAGCGGCACAGTATTTTTGATCAACGTGCTTCGCCAATTCGTCCCTTATTTCGCGCAAAATCGTTGTCTCCCCAGCCATTTTCAGTAGGTCTTCCTCCCCTCAGTAATCGTCAACTCAGAGATGCGCTACACATGGAGGTCTCGGATGGAGACGCGGTCGCCCGACAGGTCAGATGACATCTCCATATGGCGGCCCACACGCGTCCCAAAGGCTGGGCCAATCGCGCCTACGATCCGAGCTATCTACTATACTTTTTAAGCCCTTCCTCGAAAAGATCCCCGCCCCAGCAGTCGTTCGCCACAATCAAAGGGAAATCCGCTACTTCCAGTTTCCTTATGGCTTCTGGGCCGAGGTCTTCATATGCTACTACTTCACTTGACGTTATGCGCTTCGCGATTAGTGCCGCAGCCCCACCTGTCGCAGCGAAATAGACTGCTTTGTATTTTTTCATAGATTCTTTGACCTCTTCACCCCTATTCCCTTTGCCTATCATGCCCTTGAGTCCGTGTTTCATAAGCAGGGGTGCGTATGGATCCATCCTGTAACTCGTAGTGGGGCCCGCGGGACCAATTGGGTATCCCGGCTTGGCAGGTGCGGGTCCTACGTAGTAGATCACTTGACCCTCTATATCGATAGGAAGCTCTGCATCTTTCTCCAGCAGTTCTACGAGTCTCTTATGGGCTGCGTCTCTCGCAGTGTATACTACTCCGCTCAGAAGCACAATATCTCCGATTCTGAGTCTCTCCACATCCTCATCTGTCAGTGGAGTATTCATTCTGATTTCTCCAGCCATTCCTCCTCCTCGGTTTTGCCTAAGATTCCGACATGGTGAACAATTCCACATTCAGTTCCGATACATTCAGCCCCCTTACCTGGCACATCTGTCTTCAGCTCTCTCTTCCTCTACACCCCGTCACGCAGAGACACCCCCTCTTGCTGAAGAAAGAAATGGATACGGCACAGACCGACATCGGGCAGGGGCGTAACGCTCAAATCCATCCAGTGCGTCCCTATAGCGACACACTCTTGTGTCTGGCCGCATGGCAATTAATGTTTACCGCAACAGGCATTGATGCTATGTGACACGGGCATGTCTCGATGTGAACAGCGAGAGCTGTAGTTCTGCCACCTAAACCCATCGGGCCGATGCCCAGATTGTTTATTCTTGTGAGCAACTCCCGCTCCGTTTCAGCATATCGTGGATCGGGATTGTGGTCTCCGAGTTTTCGGATGAGGGCCCTCTTCGCGAGTAAGGCGCATCTCTCGAAGGTACCACCAATACCGACGCCCACAATGACGGGAGGGCAGGGGTTGCCTCCTGACCTCCTGACCCTGTCCACTACGAAGTCTTTGACTCCTTCTATTCCATCGGCCGGTTTCATCATCTTCACTTCACTCATATTTTCAGAACCGCCTCCCTTAGGTGCACACGTTATGTGAAGTGCATCTCCGCCTCTTAATTCCCAATGGATGACGGGCGGAGTATTGTCGCCGGTGTTCTTCCTCTCCAATACAGGATCATTCACGATGCTCTTCCGAAGATATCCCTCCGTGTATCCCTTTTTCACTCCCTCTCTGATCGCATCTGATATGGTGCCCCCAGCGACCCTCACGTTTTCTCCGAGCTCCACAAAGAAGACCGCGAACCCAGTATCCTGGCAGATGGGAATCCTTTCTCTCCTACTAATATCAGCATTTTCCAGGATCTGCTTGAGTATCGACTTCCCTGTGGGGGATTCCTCAATGTCGTAGGCTCTCCTTACAGCTTCTGCAACGTCTTCTCCGAGGTCGTAATTCGCGGTCATGCACAAGTTACTGACCGCCTCTACCACCTTGTCGTACCGTACCTCCCGCATAGAAGTCATATTACTACCCTCCTTTCTGGCGATTATCGCGGATTGGTCATAAGAGTCTCTGCACGCACGTAGACTGCGGCAGTCAGGCAATCATAAGAATTGAAACCTGTAAGTGTCAAGCCGAGAGTCTCGCTCAAAGTGGGCAAGCCTGTGGCCCACGGATGTTGTCACAAAATGTCATGCTGGAGAAGAAGACTACCGGCAGCCCAAGTGCAGAAATAGAAGCTCCGGATGGAATCTGCCAGACGCATCCAAGCCCTTGCCAACTCCGCTACCTGTCCTAACCCTGAGTAGCTGAGCGCGCCCACACCGGAGCGGATTCGGTGGTCACTCAACGTCCAATTACCGCCCAGCCCCGTCGAGCTTTCGTCGTAGCTGCTCATTCTTCGCGACAAGCTGCCGAGGCGCTACTGAAGTACTCGGATTCACTTAAGGCCACAAATGAATCAC
>SMTZ1_10000808_pt1 | contig 30648 bp, 27 predicted proteins | sample DeeMarSWOR136_30_FD_25667 | JGI IMG/M metagenome (IMG submission 25667) | reverse complement strand
ATGCGGGAAGCAGACTCTCTACCCATTTCAAGGAAACCGGATTTGACGGTCCGATCTTTCTCCTTAGCTCTGCAGGCGATACGGTGCGTTACAACATAGACGCGCGTGAGCTGGGGCTTGCCGGGATCTTTCAGAAGCCGTTGGATCACAAGGTACTGATCAACACATTGAAAAAACAGTTGAAAATGGATTGATCTAAAATCCTCTTCTGGATTGTTGGTTTTCACGGGAGCAATTCTTTCCCGTGCATTGTTACACTCATAAGAGATGCTGCGCAGTGCGCAGCGTTTTTTTTTATAGTGCGCACGGCAGGGCGCACCCAGATGCCAGAATAGACAACGGGAAAACTGTATTGACTTATTATTTTCAGGGAGTTACAGTCTTTTAAACAAAGGGAGGAGGGAGGGGTGAACAGATTTCTGGTCAGATTGAACAAGGTCATCGTGTACATCAAGATCGCCCTTGTGGTCGGTTTACTCGTAACAGGCTACAGAATGATCGGTTATTTCAATTTCCTCAATCGGGGCCTTGCAGACTCACTGCATAGGGTATACCTGAACGTTCCCTTTATTGTGCTGTTCATCATACATACCCTGGTGAGCGTTCGCATCACACTCATGAGGAAGAAAAAGAAAAGTCTGATTCTGGATATTCTGTTTCTCGTCGGGGGAATTGCATTCGCTGTATACTTCTCCTATTTCGCTCTGAGTCTCTACATCTCTTTCAGGAGGTAGAATCAGAAAATGAAATGTTTAACTTCGCGCAGGTCTCTTACTATTTTTCTCTCACTGCTGCTCTCTTTTATCCCTTTAGGTTTTGTAGGTGCAGGAGGCTCCGGGGACAAAGAGTTCGACCCGAAAAAGATCAACGTCGATAAGATCCAAAATGATAAGGAATTCGCTGAAGCGATTCCTGAGTATGAGATCAGTTTTACCGGACTCCTCGACAGGAAAAAGGAAATCACCTTCAAGGAGATCGTGACCGTTCATTCAGAAAGAGTAAAGACCAGAAGGTTCAGGGGCGTACGAACGGATGGGGAAAAGATTGAATCTGAGTATTCAGGGATACCAGTGAGCGAGCTTCTGAAGAACAGGAAGATTCGTGAAGATGTAAAAAACGTAATTATTTATGGGAATGACAAGTATGCGGTACGAATGCCCGCTTCAGCGATACTCGAAGGAAAGGTGTTTATCGTGTGGAAGAGGGAAGGCCAGTACCTGGTGCCTAAGCAGGACGGCGTCCTCAAAATAGTGGAGGATGGGGGGCTTACGAAAAACTGGGTAAAGAATCCGGTTCTTTTTGAGTTTACATCGGAATTTTTTGATACTGTACCGCAGGCAGACCGCCTCAATGAGAACGAGATTGATTTCATCGATCAGCAGAGCATGTTCACCCTCGCCATCGGAACGGTGCCCACCATCAAGGTCGAGGACTGGCGACTCAAGATCGGCGGGCTTGTTGAGCACCCCCGTGTCTACACCTACGAAGACTTGAGGCGTATGCCGCAGATATCCGTGTACGCGACGCTCGAGACCATCTCAAATCCCCCGGGAGGTCGCCTCATTGGAAACGCTATCTGGACAGGGATTCCAATGGGTTATATCTTCGAACAGCTAAAGCCGAAAAGGGGTGTCCTCGAGGTTGCATTCAAGTGCCGTGACGGTTATTCTACGAGCATCACAATGGAGGAAGCGAGGAAAGAAGATGTAATGCTCGCCTACGTGATGAACGGGGAACCTCTCACGCCGGAGCAGGGTTATCCACTCCGGGCAGTTGTACCTGATAAGTACGGGATGAAATGGCCGAAATGGATCGATGAAATAGAATTTTTGGATTATGACTACAAGGGATACTGGGAGAATAGGGGGTGGTCTGATTATGCAGGCAGAGACAGACCGAATGAGCGCTTTGAATAATATACAAAGGAGAAATAAGCGTGACAAAGTTCGACTATGACATAGGAGTAATCGGGGCAGGGGCAGCAGGTCTTACGATTGCTGCCGGTGCAGCCCAGCTTGGCGCGAAGACCCTGTTGGTGGAAAAGGAGAAGAACCTCGGCGGAGACTGTCTGCACTTCGGATGCGTTCCGAGTAAGACACTCATACGCACTGCCAGGGTTTACCATCTGATGAAGAATGCACAGAAATACGGATTGCCGGGGGTAGATGTTCCGCCCGTTAATTTCAGAAATATTGCCGAAAGGATTCAGTCGGTCATCGGGACCATACAGGAGCACGATTCCGTGGAGAGGTTCTGCAGGCTCGGTGCACAGGTGGAGTTTGGGACTCCTGAATTCACGGATGCCCATACGATACGCTTGAACGGGAAGTCCTATGCCTCAAAAAAATGGTCAATCTCAACAGGCTCCTCACCTTTCGTCCCGCCCATCGAGGGGCTCAAGGACACTCATTTCATTACCAACAGAGAGATCTTCTCGTTAGATAAGCTCCCGACGTCACTCATCGTGATCGGAGCAGGACCCATCGGGATCGAGATGTCACAGGCCTTTCGCCGCCTCGGTGCAGAAGTGACTGTTGTTGATTTAGGAGACCAGATCCTGAACAAGGAAGACAAGGACATGGCCGACATGGTGATGGAAGTGCTTAGGGAAGAGGGGGTAAAGTTCTACCTTCAGGCAAAGATCAAGAAGGTGGAAGAGCAGGGGCAGACCAGGGTTGTCTGGTTGGAGAATGCACAGGGTGAGAGTGTGAAACTGATGGGTGATACCCTCCTGGTAGCTGTGGGGAGAAAGCCCAACATCGAAGGACTAGGGCTCGATGGGATCGGTGTCGAGTTTGATAAGCGTGGCCTCAAGGTTGATGATCACCTTCGCACCACTCAGAAACACATCTACGGTGCAGGTGACGCCGCCGGTGGGTATTTATTCACCCACGCAGCCGGGTACGAGGGTGGGATAGTGGTGAGCAATGCGATCTTTCATCTCCCAAGGAAGACGAATTACAGCAGTATCCCCTGGTGCACCTACACAGAGCCGGAACTTGCCAGTATCGGCATGAATGAGAGAAGAGCCCAGGCTCAAACGGTTGAATACTCGGTGTGGAAAGAAGAGTTTTCGGGTAATGATAGAAGTCTTGCAGAAGGAGAAACGACAGGGTTTGTAAAGCTGCTCCTGGACGAGAAGGAGAAGCCCATAGGAATTCAGATCCTTGGTCCAGATGCAGGGAACATCGTGAGCGAGTGGGTCGCCGTAATGAATGCAGGGGTGAAACTCTCCACCATTGCATCGGCTATTCACCCATATCCAACGCTCGCAGAGATAAATAAGAAGGTGACCGGATCGATCTTTGCAAAAAAGCTCTTTTCCGAGAAGGTGCAGAAGGCGCTCAAGTTTTTCTTCAGCCTGAAGGGGCGGGCATGTCAGCTAGAGGAAACTGCATGATTTCGATATTACCGTTTACCAGGGAGAAATGAGAATTTATTTGAGTTTCGAATCAGAGGAGAAAGGGGACAATAGCCTTCCTGCGCTTCGGATAGTCTGCAAAGGTCTTTCGGTACCAGTTATGGTGCGCAAGGGCACGTGGAACAAGGTTTGCTGTGGTCCATACCGCAAATGAAAGCCCTGCAAGCGACCAGGTGAGGCAAGCCCATCCATACCATTCTATTATTTCCCCAAAATAATTCGCACTCGATACGAAGGTAAACAATCCACCGACAGGAACCTTGTAGGTTTCGCTTCCGGTGATGCGCAGTCTTCTCAACAGCGCATCAGAATGGATGTTGATAAAGAACCCTCCGAAGAAGAGGAGAAGTCCTATGATAAATCGCGGGTCTCGTGTCCAACTCAGAGCATATGAGTGGGAGAATAGGGTAAGGGCTCTGCCGTTTAGGTAGGTGTTCACCACGTTGAAGACAATTGCCATACCAACCACCGAGAGGGCCATTGGCTTTTTTCCGTTTTTTATGAGAAAGGGATAAAGAAAAGAACGCTGAATGTAATGCATGAGCCAGAGACACAGGAAGAAAAATGTTACCGGTGAGATTCCCTTGTTATCGAGAAAGAAGAAGAGGGTGAAGAAGAGGGGCGATATAGCCTCCATGATCATCCAGCCAAATCGGGTCTGGATTGAAGGCCCCCAGCCTGACCTGCTGTGCCTACCGTAGGGAGCAGGAATGAAGAGGAGCACGATGAAGGTGACTGCAGCAACGAAAAACCAGGATACAAGGAGGGCCCGGTAAAAGGTATATTCATGCATGAAATCCTCCTTTCTTGAGTTTTAGCTGCTGCCTCTGAAAACGTAAGAACATTGCCAGGGATAAATAACTCTGTGTAAAAAAGAATCAATACTAAAGACTGGCCTTGAAGTCAAGAGTTGATTGGGAGAAACGAATGGAATGAAATATAGGAATGTTATTGCCTGTATTGGGGTAGTCCCTTAGATTGTATGAAGTCGGCTTTTTGGAGGTTGAGAGATTCGACTCAAGATACTATCCTGCAATGTGATGAATCATGAGCTCAGGTATTGCGCCTCTCAGTCGCCCCACAGGATTGATATTGAATTCATCTATCAGGGGCTTCATGAGTTTCCTGGGAGACTCAATCAGGAGCTGCGCAATGCGCTTGCACGGGTGGATCGAAATGTGTACGATTGCGTGATGTTGAACTATGGACTCTGTGGAAACGGAACACTCGGCATAACCCACCCAGAACTCCCGGTTGTCATCCACAACGTCCACGACTGCGTCCCTCTCCTGATCGGAGATGGAGGCTTTCACAGGGAATACCTCAAACGGTGCCCGGGTACCTTCTGGTTTTCCTGCGGTTGGATTGAGGGATTTCCACTTCCCGGAGGAGAAGATTATTCGGAAAAATATAGAGAGTTTTACGGAAGGGAAATCAATGAACAGCAGCGCGATGCAATCGAGCGCATGCTCATGCAGAATTATACCCACCTGACTTTTATCCGATGGAATGAACTCGGCGATAGGGTTGCGGAGAAGGGGAGACAGTATACCATGAGATGCGTTGCGTCTCTGTGCGAACGGATTGACTACCGGCTGCAATACGATGAGGTGGAGGGCTCACCCTCAATCCTTCAGCGGTTCGTTGACGGTGACTGGAAAAAAGATGGCTCCGTGTATCTTGCTCCCGGCAAACGGCTTCAGTTCGATCCGGGAAGTGGAAGGCTTTTTTCAGAATGAAAACGGGAAAACTTCTTCAAGTCACCCTTCGGTTCCTCCCACGCGATTACAGTTTTGAAATGTATCGTTTTCCATTCGAATCTATAGATCGCTGAACGTGAATGGTCCTGAATGACGCAGAAGACGCGCTGAGAAAAGTCAGATCACACTGACGAGCTGTTTTGGGGGAGGTTCTGTCGTTTCTGTCACGGTAGATCGCGTGTCCAAGTGGGAGGCCTGGAACCTGAAGAGGGCTTCAGGATTCACGAGGTTTTCAGGCATGACCCCGGTCAGGGCCCTGGCAACCTCCAATGCTGCCCTTGTCTGTAGCTCCCGCTGAGATTCCTCGGAATACCAGGCTGCATGGTCTGAGAGAATGACGTTACTGAGAAATCGGAAAGGGTTTTCAGGGCTAAGCGGCTCTGATTCGTAGACGTCCAGTGCTGCCCCTGTAATCATGCCTTCCTTCAACGCGGTGTAGAGCGCTTCCGTGTTCACTATCTGTCCCCTCGAGGTGTTTACAAGAAGGGCATTTTTTTTCATCGATCTGAAGGCGGAAATGTCGAATAGATGCATGGTATATTGGGTAAGGGGCAGGTGAATCGAAATGTAATCCGAAAGCTTTAATAGCGTTGGGAAATCCACCCGTACGGTACGATCGTCTGCAAACACCTCCTTTGGGACTTGTGGATCACAGGCTACGAAGTGGAACGGGAAGCCGGACAGCCTCTTGCGCACCTCTCGGGCGGTTTTTCCGTATCCAACGAGGCCGAGTACTTTGTTCTCAGTTCTTGAGACCGGATACTCTTCTCCCAAGTCCCAGCTACCGAACCTGATGAACCGGTCCCTGAGTGGTATCCTGCGAATCGCTGCCATCAGGAGTGCAATCGTATGATCGGCAACCTCGCCAATGCAGTAATCAGGGACGATAGTAACCAAGACTCCGTAGCGTGTTGCTGCAGTAATATCCACGTTGTCGTATCCAACACCATAGCGTGATACCACGAGCAGGTCCGCCATTCCCTTGAACGCCTTTTCACCGATGGGTGTTTGTCGCAGAAGGAGCGCATGGGCATTTTTGCATTTGGTAAGAATGTCATCCTCTGTGCTGCAGCGTGCGAAGAAAAGCTTGCCTCCCGCTTTATCTACAACCTTCCGCTCCATTGAGTAATCCAGATAGCTTTTCTCAGCCACATACACACGAAACTTTTGCATTGAAAACCTCTCTCCATGCGTGATAGAATCACTTTATTTATATCATCGGGAGATTGTGCTTCCATGATGAGAGCCTTCGTCTTTACCCTCACTATTTCTCTTTTTCTCCTGCTCCTCGGCTGTTCAGCCGACGTGCGTGGAGAAGATGGGAGGGAAGTGAGGATATATCGCCTTTTTATAGAGGTGGAGGATGGAGATACCATCATCTACAGAGGAGTATACATGCGATTTCTCGGAGTCGACACACCGGAGATAAAAAACACGGACTTAGGTTTCTTCAGGGACCAGCCCTACGGACGGAGTGCCAAGGAGTTTACGCGTATTGAAATTCGGAAGGCAAAGAGGGTTACCTATATCGCCGACGGGAAAGATCGATACAACCGGCTCCTGGTGCATCTCTTCGTTGACGGTTATCCGCTCTCTTTGAAAATAATTGAAGCGGGTCTTGGATATGAAACAGTCTCATTCTACGGAGACAACGGATTTCCCGACCTCGCAGAACGCATTCTCAAGGCAGCGCAGCTTCATCCAGATCTCCCTTTTGAAAATCCGTACCTCTGGAGGCAGAAAAACAGAATAAGATAGGAAGGTGAAAAGGTTTAAATGAGGAAAATCTTACCGTAGAAGTTCATGAGAATGTCTTTACGTTTTTCCCTGTAGGATTTCACCGCCGTGGGGAGAAAATCGAGTATGTCCTGAGCTGTGATTCCGTCCTCCCCTCTGCTCAACGCTGCACGGTCCCCTGAGAATCCGTGCAGGAAAACCCCGGTGCGTACCGCATCTCCGATTTCTAGGCCGAGACCGAACATTGCTGCGATTGCGCCGGTGAGAGTGTCTCCAGATCCAGCAGTCGCCATTCCAGAATTACCGCTCATGTTGATGAACACCCTTCCGTCCGGATAGCCGATCAGGGAGTGCGCCCCCTTCAATATAATGTATGAGGAGAGTTTTCCGCACGCCTCTTGCAGAATTTCAATTCTCCTTTCCCTGATATCCGGAATCGAAATACCCGTGATCCGTGACATTTCCCCGAGATGGGGAGTGAGAACGGTCGGATGTGAACGCCCTTTGATTAGATCGATCCTTGAGGAAAGGGCGGTAATGCCGTCACCGTCGATAATGAGTGGTTTTTCCACCGATACAGCGAACTGCCGTACTAATTCCTGCGTTTCCTCAATCAGAGAAAGGCCCGGTCCAGCAACCACCATATCCACTTTCTCTGAAAGCCGGAGGAGGGACTCCAGACTGCTCAGCGAGATGCTCCCCTGTGTCGTCTCATCCTGAGGTACAAATACGATCTCGCTGCCTCTGGATGCAATGAAGGGGGCGACGGAACGAGGAGATGCGAGGCGCGCGTATCCCCCGCCAGATTTGAGGAACGAAAGGGCAGAGTAGAGTGGTGCACCGTAGTAACTTGTGGCACCGGCCACAAAGAGTACATCACCGAAATCCCCTTTGTGACCGTCAGGGTCCCTTACAGGGAGTGAAGGAGGTACGCTGACCTCTACCTGCACCGATTCACAATGTGAGATGGATAGGGGAAAGGATATATGTGAGACGTAAAGCTTGCCGCAGTGAAAGAAACCGGGATAGAGCAGGTTACCGAGCTTCGGGGTACCGAAGGTGACAGTGTAATCGGCTTTCACAGCCGTGCCCATAATTGTGCCCGTGTCCCCGCTTATGCCGGAGGGTATGTCGATGCTTAAAATCTTTTTCCCGCTTCTATTCATTGCATCGATCACATCAAGGTAGATGCCCTCCACGTTTCTGGTGAGGCCTGTGCCGAAGAGGGCGTCCACGAGCACATCACAGCGGGCAATCTCACCTTCAAGTGACTGCACTGAATCAACCTTTCCCACCTTTACCGGAAGCTTGGAGAGGATCGTGAAGTTCTTCCTTGCCGCTCCTTTAAACCTGGCAGAGTCTCCTGCGATGAGCACCCGCACATTCGCATCCATGGAGTGGAGCTTCCGTGCGAGCACAAGCCCGTCACCACCGTTGTTCCCAATGCCACAGAGAAGGAGGAACCTATTCTTTTCTCTGCCGATCTCATTCAGGATGATAAAAAAAACGGCGAGGCCCGCGTTCTCCATGAGGAGCTCTTCACTGATTCCATACTCCTCGATCGCTCTACGATCCATTTCACGCATTTCCCGCGTGCTGGTTACCTTCATTTTTCACCTCTGATATGGAATGGAAGAAACTTGAATAGAACTAATTAGCTTAAAACCGGAGTCACCGTCAAGAGAAAGTACAAAATCCGTTCTCAAAGACATGAAATGTGGGTATAATAATCAGAACAACACAGGGGTGGGAACCAGTGGAGAAACGAGTTGGCCTCGTTCTGAGCGGGGGGGGAGCGCGCGGGCTTGCGCACCTGGGAGTGCTGAGCGTACTCGAGGAATACAGGATTCCAATCGACCTCGTTGCAGGAGCGAGTTTCGGGAGTATTGTGGGTGGACTGTATGCCTTTGGTTACTCCTCTAGCCGGTTACTTGCATTGACCAAGGACTTCTTTGCTTCGGCAGAGGATGGCACTATCAATCGGAAGGTTCTCTGGGATCGGGCAGAGGAAGCCTTCAAGAGGGAGCTCGGGATCGTTCAAATTGAGGATGCACACCTCCCACTTTTCATCCTTTCTGTGGATCTCTCGGAGGAGGACATTCGGATATTTTCTCACGGGTCACTCTTTACCGCTATCAGGGCCTCCTCCGCTTTTCCTGGTCTTTTTGATCCTCTATTCCACGAAGGGCACGTCTATATAGACGGAGGGATTCTTAACAGTATGCTCCTAAAGATAGCTCACGATAATGGAGCGGATATTATCCTTTTTTCCGATGTCTCATATATGGGTATCGTGTATAGAAGAAAATGGATCAACGCCATCCTTGATGCACTTCTCTACTGCGTGCCTGGACGCTTTTCAAGACCCCTTCGCCATCCGAATCATATGTCAGAGTTTAAGCTCATTCCCCGGATTCTCCCTATTGTGAAGCGGTATAAGAAGGAGTGCGGGCACTACAGGAGGGACCTGGCAGACATCACCATTGCTCCAGACCTGGAGGGGCTCAGACCCTTGGAATTCGGGAAGTTCGATTATGCCTTCCGCCGCGGGAGAGATGCAGCCCTGAAACAGATCGCAGCTATTCACAGGGTACTTGAACCAATGCCTGCGGAGCATGGTCCGACGGACGCGAAATCTACCATGAATCAGGGATAAACATACAACAGTAGAAGGAGATGAAAATGAAAATAGAAACACGGTGTGTGCACGCGGGAGGATACGAAGATACCCTCACCGGAGGGATTAACAGTCCAATCTTTACCTCATCGGTGTATCGGTATATGGAAACGGAGGCCCGTATCTATCCCCGATACTTCAACACACCCAATCAGAAAGCGGTCGTCAGGAAACTGTGCGATCTTGAAGGGGCCGAGGATGGGGTGCTCTTCAGCTCCGGTATGGCTGCTCTCACCACAGTGATGATGTCGCTGCTCAGCTCTGGTGATCACGCAGTCATTCAGGACGATATATACGGTGGCACCCACGCCTTCATAACAGGACACTTCTTTCGGTACGGGATTGAATACACCTTGGTACCGAACGATGCACGTGAGGTGGAGAAGGCGGTTACGCCTTACACGAAGCTGATTTTTATAGAGAGCCCAACGAATCCGCTGCTCAAAATCATGGACATCCGAGGGGTTGCTGCGGTTGCACGCAAGAGAGGGATCGTTACGGTGATAGACAACACCTTCGCATCGCCCATTAACCAGAACCCTCTGGCCCTGGGCATCGACATTGTCGTACATAGCGGAACGAAGTATCTCGGGGGACACAGCGACCTTTGCTGTGGTGCAGCGCTTTGCAGCAAAACACATGGAGAGGTGATACGGAAAATGGCACAGAGCCTCGGTGGGAGCATGAACGCACTGACCTGTTATCTGCTTGAGCGGAGCCTGAAGACACTGTCCGTCCGCGTGGAGCGACAAACCGAGAATGCAGCCAAGATTGCCCGCTTTCTTGCTTCCTACCCGATGGTCACGGTTGTGAACTACCCCGGTTTGGAATCGCACCCCTCCCACGAAATCGCGAAGTCCCAGATGCGGGGATTCGGTGCCATGCTCTCCTTTGAGGTGGACTCAGCCTTCATGACCTCCGCACAGTTTCTCAGGAAGCTCAGCATGATTACACCGGCGGTGAGCCTGGGCGGTGTGGAGACCATTATCTGTGAGCCTGCCACGACTTCCCACCAGAAGGTTTCCGCAGAGGTTCGCAGACGTATGGGAATCTCGGACAATCTCTTAAGGCTTTCTGTAGGCATCGAACACGCGGAGGATCTCATAGAAGACCTGGAACGGGCGCTGGGCGGTGAATAACGCCTATAGCCTGCACTGTGAGGGAACACTCTTCAACTATTAATCTACTCTTTGTTCTACCGGTGATTATTTTTACCGACATTGTGAGAAAACAACTAATACAGGGCATCACTTTCGGGATGATAAAGGGAAAGTATTGAGACCTTTCAATGATATCCAGTGGATGTCTCAGAACATGTGTGGTGGAGTATTCCGCACTTTATTTTGGGGGGAGGGTACGTGTATATTTTTTCGCCCTCTCAAGCCAAGCAGCGAGCTCTTCATCATTTACGATGCCCTGCTTTTGTACCATGACCCATCCCTTTATGGGCTTTCCTGTGATATCCATGGATTTCACATAAGGTCTCCCGAGCGCCTCCTCGCTACCCTGTACACCCAGCCGGAGAATCAGAAAGTTCTTATACACGCCGCAGAACATGTTTCCATTCAGCAGGTGGCATACCCCGCCGAACATTTTCTTCGAAGCGGTGTTTTCCCACTTGTTGATGATCGTGCGTATCCTCGCATCGATTTCTTCGTCGTAGCCCATGTACAAACCTCCATTTTGGTTTTTCCTTCTCGACGTCAAATCCATTTCGTGATATTCACTGTACAACCCTATGATCCTGAAGCTCGTCTTTACGATACCGTCAAGTCTCCTCCAGGGCCCTCCTACACACCTCGATCGCCTGGTTTACGTCTTCCCTGCGGATATCAAGGTGGGTTACGGCTCGGATGCGTTTTCCCGACATACCCATCCGAATGCCATTCGTCTGAATAGCTGAGAGGAAATGCGCTTCATCGATTGAGGTGTCCTTAAGACGGAAGAACACCATGTTGGTCTCTATGGGGCGCTCGACCAGAACTCCTGGAATGCGGTCGAGCCCTTCCCCGAGGATTCGAGCGTGTTCATGGTCCTCCTTGAGGCGCTCCACGTGGTTCTTAAGGGCGTAGATGCAGCCAGCGGCAACGATTCCGGCCTGTCGCAGAGCACCGCCGAAGAGGTGTTTGTAGCGGCGTGCTTTTTCGATGAAAGACGCTGAGCCCGCGAGAACCGCGCCTAGAGGAGCTCCCAGTCCTTTGGTGAAGTCGATCCACACAGATTCGCAGAGCTTTGCGTATCTGTGAGGTGCAACACCGGAGGCTACCACTGCATTGAACAAGCGAGCACCGTCCATGTGGATCGCAAGCCCATGAGATCGTGCAGAACTGCACACATCCCTGAGCTGTTCCAGGGGCCAGACAGATCCCCCGCCGAAGTTGTGGGTCTGCTCGACGCAGAGCAGACGGTGGGGAGCAGTATACACTGATTCCGGCTGAATGGAATGAATGACATCCTCTGCAGTGAAGAGCCCGCGTGTGCTTGGTAGCTGATCAACGATAACTCCGGAGAGAAAGGCAGCGCCGCCGGACTCGGATCGGAGAATATGTGCGTGGCGGTCCACAAGAATCGCCTCTCCGGGCTGAGTGTGGACCTTAACGGCGATTCCGTTACACATAGTTCCGCTGGGCAGAAAGAGGGCAGCCTCCTTGTGGAGCAGCTCGCAGACCATCTGAAGAAGGCGGTTCACGGTGGGATCTTCACGCCTCTGCTCGTCGCCAACTTCCGCTTCTGCCATGACTGACCGCATCGCGGGGGTCGGTTTTGTTGCAGTGTCGCTTGATAGATCGATCATATGTTCTCCCTATGTTTATCGTAAGACTTAAAAATAATATGTTCGGGAATGAAAATGAAGCGAATGATCGGTTGGGTGATGTGCACAGAGTCCATGGATTACCATGTTTGCATTTTGGAATGGCATTTTCTGTATTTTCGGCTTGACGATTTCATAGCTATCATTAAATTAGACAATAGGGTATAAATATGGTCAATAATGGTCAAAAATATCCAATAAAGGATGATATTTGTACCCTCAATGATGTTGCCGATTATCTGAAGCTCTCCGAAAAGACCGTGCTCAGGATGGTGCACGGTAAAAAGATACCCTGCGCCAAGGTCGGCGGACAGTGGCGCTTCATGCGATCGGTGATCGACGACTGGCTTCTTGCGAAAATGAAGGTTATACCCAGGGGAGATCTTTCGAGGCTCATTGCAGAGAACGCGGGTGTTGTTCCCCTCTCCCGCCTTATCCACAGGGACCTCATAACACTCGAAATTAAGCCAGGAATAAAAGAGGATGTGCTCAGCCAGCTTGTGGAGCCTTTCGTGAAGAATGGAATTATTCCTGATGGTGCTGAGTTCTTTCGGAGACTCGTAAGCCGCGAACATATGGCTTCAACGGCAATTGGAAAGGGTGTCGCGATCCCTCACATACGACATCCAGAAGAGAACCCTGCAGGGGGGCCTCTGCTCGGAATTGGTGTGTGCAGGGAGGGAACCGACTTCGATTCCTTTGACGGACAGAAGACTTATCTCTTCTTCCTTCTCTATACAGACAGCGAACTGGTGCATTTGAGGGTCATGGGTAAGCTCGCAGCTCTTCTCCATGATGAAAAAACCGTTTCGAGGCTCATTACAGCGCAGAAGGAAGAGGATATCATTAAAATCATACTGCATTCTGAATATAGTGGTTAAAGGAGAATAAGATGAACCTTTCAGAAAGCCTTCGACCGGAGTGCATACAGATCGGGAGTTCAGCTCATACCAAACCGGAACTGCTCCGGGAGATAGCCCGGCTAGCAGTGAAAAGTCCAACCCTTGCTGGATATCCTTTTGAAAAAATCTACTCCGCCCTTCATGCTCGTGAGGAGATCGGATCAACCGGTTTCGGAAATGGAATTGCCATCCCCCATTGCAGCCTTAAGGATGTGGAAGATTTTGTGATCGGTGTCTTGATCCATCCAGAAGGAATAGATTTTGACGCCATCGACAAACAGAAAACCAAACTCTTCTTTTTCATCATAGGTCCTGAAGAAAAAAGAACCAGGCACATTCAGATCCTCTCATCGATTTCCAAGTTTCTCAAGACTCCGCAGACGGTCGATCAGCTGATCCGGGAGAGGTTACCCGAAGCAGTGTTGGAACGTATTTTGAGTCAACTCGAGACTGCCGAAGAGCTGAAGGAGAAAAAGGGAAGGTGTCTGTTCCACGTGTTCGTGCAGAAGGAGGAGCTTTTCGATGAGATACTCCAGATCTTCTCAGCGGCGGTCGAGGGATCAATTGCCGTAATCGAGGCGAGCAACGCGGGGTATTATCTGCATTCGATGCCCCTTTTTTCTGCCCTTTGGAGTGAAAGGGGTAAGGCTTTTCATCGCCTCATCCTTGCGATTGTGAATAAGGAGCTGAGCAACGACGTGATTCGAAGGATTCACACGGTTGCGGAAAAATTGGAGAGGGAGCCCGGAATCCTCATCGCCGTCCAAGACCTCTTCTACACGAGCGGTTTGATCGAGTTCTAGGGGGAAATGTCTATGAATGCTCTTCGTCCACTGATACAGAGTCTTTCCCTCCCCTCTCTTCTCCTCATCGGTGTGCTGATCCTTGCAGGGCTCTACCTGGGGAGGACCATGAAGTACGTGCGGATGCCCTCGATTATCGGTTTCATGATCATTGGTGTAATCGCGGGCCCTTCTTTTCTCAATTTTATTGATGAGGATTTTCTGGGCAGACTGGATTTCATTACCCATATTGCTCTCGGATTTGTTGCGCTGAGCATTGGTTTCGAGCTCAAGCTCTCCACCGTGAAACGTCAGGGAAAGGGTATCGTATTGATAATACTGTCTGAATCCCTCATGGCCTTTTTCGCGGTGAGTGCCGCGGTATTCTTCCTCACAAGAAATCTTCCCCTTGCCCTCATCTACGGTGCAATCGCCCCGGCGAGCGATCCCGCAGGAACCGTGGCGGTGATCCAGGAATACAAGGCAAAGGGAAGCCTCACCAGCACGCTCTACTCAGTCGTCGGTTTTGATGATGGACTTGGAATCATCATATTCGGATTTGCAGTTCCTGCCGCACGGCTTATCATGCTTCACGGATCTGGAGGCATGCCGGTGAGCCCGTGGATCCTGTTTCTCATACCTCTGCGGCAAATAGGGGTGAGCCTTCTCATCGGGGCGCTGCTGGCATTAATATTCACCCTGCTTGCAAAAAAGATCGCAGATTCAAGGGATCTCTTCATACTCATTTTCGCTTTTGTGCTGATGGCGACCGGTATCAGTATGCGACTTCACATCTCCATAATTTTGACCAACATGATGCTTGGCATTGCGGCGGTAAACATGCAACCCCAGATCGTAATACAAAAGGTTCGGTCCGTCCTCATTGAGACAATGCCGCTCATCTTTGTGCTTTTCTTTATACTCGCAGGAGCATCCCTGAAGATTGGAGCAATACCTGCCCTTGGGATGCTGGGAGTTGTGTACATTCTGGGCAGATCAGCCGGGCTTATTGGAGGTGCCTGGCTCGGAGCGACGCTTGGAAGAGTAGAAGAGAAAATTCGGCGATACCTCGGGATGGGCATTCTCTGCCAGGCGGGTGTTGCGATTGGCCTCGCTCTGGTTGTGAAGAGTGAGTTTTCACAGCTGTCCGCAAACGGAGTTGACGTGGGAACTTCAGTTCTCACCTCAGTTACCGCAACGAGCATCTTTTTCAATATCATTGGTCCGATCTTCACACGGATCGGTCTTTTAAAGGGAGGTGAGATTCAGGGGAGCCTAAAGCTGTGAAGCTGGCTTGAAAAGAGAGGCTTTTCTTTCCGATGAATTCCCTCGAGGCATACGGTAACAAATAAGCGCAGAATTGGAAGACAGGCTTAATATTGAAATCCGCTACCTCCAATAAATTCCCGCCGGGGGTACGCAGTGTTTAAAAAGCGCAGAATTGGAAGACAGGCTTAATATTGAAATCCGCTACCTCCAATAAATTCCCGCAGGATAGACGTGAGAGGCACGCATTCGGGGCTGATGTAGAGAAAATTGCTGGTAAAGTGTAATAAACGCCTTGCCTTGGTGTAGACCTCATCGGTGTCCTCAATGTCTTTTAAAAGCGGTTCCACATATCCTTTCAGCACTGACATTTCGTAAACCAGGGATGAATTGAACATGATGTCCGCCTCTTCCTGGAAGGGGAAGATGTTCTGCTCTTCTCCCGTACGAACCTGAGGCCAGTGGGCAATGGTCTGTCTGGCAGAATAGGCTCTGTATTTAAAATCCCGAACGATACGCCTGATAAGCCTGACCAGTGAGGTGGGAATACGATTGATATAGTCGATATTCAGCTGGGTGAGCGCACTTATGTAAATTTTGAGCTTCTCGTTCCTCGGAATACTGCTTGTGAGGCTCTCATTCATAGCGTGGATGCCTTCGAATATGACGATCTGGTTTTTATCGAGCTTCACCCTCCTTGCGCTCTTCGTGCTTATTCCGGTTTTAAAATCGTAGCCCGGTACTTCTATTGGTTGTCCACTCAGCAGGAGCTTCAGGTGATGGTGAATAAGGTCAACGTCGAGCGCGTAAAGGCTTTCAAAGTTGATGTTTCCCGTCTCATCTCTCGGCATTCTCTCTCTATCCATGTAGTAGTTATCCAGTGATATCACTTCGGGGCTGATTCCGTTTGCCAGGAGCTGGATAGTGAGCCGTTTCGCAAAGGTTGTTTTCCCTGAAGAGGTAGGACCCGCAAGCATGACGATCCGCCTGTTGCGCACATTTTTTGTAATGGTATCAGCAATCTGAGAGATTTTTTTCTCGTGAAGTCCCTCTGACACCCAGATCAGATCATCGGTCTTTCCCTGAATGATGAGACGGTTCAGCTTTCCTGCGGAATCAACATCGAGTATTGTGCTCCACTCCCGCTGCTCTGAGTAGATTTGAAAGAGCTTTTTCTGATTTATGGAAACTGGTAGCTCATCCGGTTTCTCTGTTATCGGAAAGCTGAGAATCAATCCCGGAGGATAGTGAGTCAGCGAAAATAGCTGCAGATGTCCGGTAGAAGGCACAACCGGTCCCTGGGCAAGGTTGATACATCCACCGAGCCTGTACACAATGCTGCGAGTGCGGTCAGAGTACTTCAGGAGGTAATAGCGGTCCCAAGCTCCGATCTCCTCAAAGATATCGAGGGCTTCCTCCTTTTCGTATTCGTGCTTCTCGAAGGGAATGTCAACCGCGACCATCTCTTTCATCTGTTTTTCCAATAATGATGTCTGTTCCTTTGTGAGAGGATTGGTGTCCACATAAGAATAGAAATATCCCCTATTCAATGAGTGCTCTATTTTCAGACGCGCATTACTGCCAAACTCTTGGATGAAAGCTGCCTGAAGGAGCATGGAAAGGCTCTTCCTATAAATGCTTGCACCTTCCTCTGAATCTGTGGTTATGAACTCCACGGAGCAGTCTCTGCCTAACTGGTATTCGAGTCCCATGATACGATTATTGTAGAGCGCACCCACAATCGGAACAAGTGGATTTTCTTCGAAATAGATAAGTTTCTTCAGCTCAAGAAGCCTAATTCCCCTCTTCACGGAGAGCGTTCGGCATCCCTTTATCTCGACGTTAATCATGTCACTCTCCATTGGCATAGAAGCCCTTCCTTTCCGTAAAAGTGATATTCCTTCCACCTATTTAGACATATATTATTGCGTATGCTAAATATAGTATTTTCAATAGCCCTCGTACAATGTTCCGATAATCTTACTGAATCAAAATGACTAGAAACACCTTTTTAAAGTTCCTTTTTCTCTCCCTCAGCAATGTGAGGAGGTTGGTCTTTCTTAACCTAATCTTTCTCCCTCCACTCATTCTTTTCATCTACTGTTTCGTTCACCTGATCCCCCTTGCTGTTCGTTATATCGATTCTATGAATATATCGGTACTCTACGTGCATCCCGATTATAAAAAGCTTGCAATTGTGGTTATCGGCTCAGATCGTGTGGTCGTGAACCACTTGGTGTACGTGTTTGAAAGGCGTGATCTGAATCGCCTTCGAAAACACTTGTTCACAAGCGAGCTCAATGAATCGTCCACACTTATACTGAGTGAGAATGCACTCGCCGTTGGAGAGATTCAGTATCCCGGACAGCAGCTCACCCTTCTGGGAAAAGGGGGCGAGCAGGTTGTCACGATCAGGATCGAGGACGTGAAAGAGGGAAGCATCGAGATTCTTTTTTACAATTCCCGCATTCCTCAAGCAGATCGTATGGCCGTCCTCTATTTGGTCGGTCTGATTGCAAGTTTCCTTTTCATCGCCGGCCCGCTTGTCGGGATCAGTGACTATACCCAGCGTGTGGTTTTTCACGAATCAAAAGGCTTCTCCTACCTGTTCGATTCCATCAGAAGTAGTTTTGGAAAATCGGTGATTATCTGCCTCTTTTTTTCGGTCATAATCGGAGCGATTGTGATGAATATTTATTTTTATATATTTATAATGAGTACGGACATTTCTGTATTCATCGCTGCGATCAATTTCTGGATGCTGGTATTCTTTTTTTTCATCCTGATATGGGTGTATCCTATTTCAGCGATGAGCAGGGACGAATCACTTTGGAAGGTGATGAAGAAATCGCTCTTCATTTCCTTTGACAATTTTGATTTTACCCTGCGCGTCCTTCTGCTTCTCTGTGTGATGGTCGTAATCTCCGTGGTTACGCTCTTTCTGATGCCCGGGATTGCCGGGATATTCTCATTCCTCAACACTGCGCTCAAGGATCTTTCCTCCCGTTATAGCTCCCAAGAGAACGAATCGACTTCATGAAAAAATGACAAAGGATTCTCTTGACAACCTGCGTGGCCGGTGTGATAATACAGATGAGTAGAGAGGGAGAACTTAATGAACGGAAAGAGGTATTATTATCGCAACAGTTCTGAGCCGTAATCTGCAGGACGTAAACGATTAAGAGGCTGCAGATTCCTGCAGCTTTTTTTATTATAGGAGGCATGTATGGTAGTCGTAATGGAGCCACACGCAACTGAAAATAATATCCAGAACGTAATCCAGCATCTGAGGGACATGGGATTCGAAATTCATCGGTCGGACGGGGTCACTCACACAATCATCGGTGCCATCGGGGATAAGACAGGCATAGATACCAGGCAGCTCCAGGTCCTCGACGGTGTTCATGAAGTGATCAGAATCTCAGAACCCTACAAGCTCGCCTCGCGGTCATTCAAAAAAGAGAATACGGTGGTGAGAATTAGAGATGTCGATATCGGCGGGCACGATGTGATTGTCGCTGCAGGTCCCTGCTCGGTGGAGAGCAGAGAGCAGGTGGATATCATTGCCGGAGAGGTGAAGAAGGCGGGGGCCCGGATATTGAGGGGAGGAGCATTCAAACCACGCACCTCCCCCTACAGTTTCCAGGGATTGGGAGAGAAGGGTTTGCAGTATCTGCGCGAGGCTGGAGATACACATAATCTTCTCGTCATCACGGAAGTAGTTGATGTGAGCCAGATTCCGCTTGTGTGCGATTACGCTGATATTCTCCAGGTGGGGGCGCGGAACATGCAAAACTTCATGCTCCTCGGAGAGCTCGGAAAAATACGAAAGCCGGTGCTTCTGAAACGCGGTATGTCCTCCACGGTTGAAGAGTGGCTCATGGCGAGTGAATATATTCTGAAGGGTGGGAACCAGAATGTGATACTTTGCGAACGGGGTATACGCACATTTGAACGATATACCCGTAATACACTAGATATAAGTGCCGTTCCTGTCATTAAAAAGTTAAGCCATCTCCCAATATTTACGGATCCCTCTCATGGAACCGGTATCCGCGACAAAGTGATACCTATGGCCCGCGCGAGTATCGCAGCAGGCGCGGATGGAATCATCGTGGAGGTGCATCACGATCCTGAGCACGCAAAATCAGACGGAGCACAGTCGCTCTATCCCAGCCAGTTCGAGCAGATGATGAAGGAGATGAGGATCATCGCGCGGGCTGTGGGAAGACACATGCCTTGAGTAAAAAAAGGAGAAAAACCTATGAAGGATGAAAGGGTTACGATCATAGGTACGGGTTTGATCGGCGGATCGCTTTGCTCGGCTTTCAAGAAAAAAAATAAATGGGTGAGGGCAGTGAGCAGCAGACCGACCCTGGACAGGGCGAAAAAGCTGCACATCATCGATGAGGGGTTCGATTATTCACAGATTGGTGAAGCGGTGAGGGAGAGCGATTTTGTATTCGTCTGCACTCCTCTTCTCGATATCGGGGAAAAGTTACCCGATATATTTCAGCAGGTGGACAAAAACACGATTGTAAGTGACGTAGGAAGCACAAAGATGAATATCTGCAGCAGGGCTGGACAGCTCCTGCCGAAGGGAGTGTATTTCATTGGAGGGCATCCCATGGCAGGAAGTGAAAAAAGGGGGATCGAAAATGCCAATCCGTACCTTTTTTACGATGCAGTCTATGTTCTCACTCCTATTCAGGGTACGCCGAGAAGCGCTATCAGGAAGCTTTCTTGCCTTATCGGTCTGCTTGGTGCCAAGGTGATGGTTCTAGAGCCAGAGAAGCATGACAGGATCGCGGCAAACGTGAGTCACCTTCCCCAGCTCCTCGCCGTGTTGCTCACAAATCATCTAGCCAGCAAAGACAGTGACCTATTCCGAAACCTTGCCGCCGGGGGATTCAGGGACATGACCAGGATTGCTTCATCGAGTTTTACCATATGGCGCGATATCATCAGTACAAACCAAGAGCAAATACGTGAAGCACTCGGGGATTTCCAGAGAGAGCTTTCGGTACTCATTGATAATCTACAGAATGAGGAGTATCTGAAGAGCTCCTTCGAAGCAGCTCAGAAAGAGAGAAAGATTATCCCACGGTACAGCAAGGGTTTTCTGAAGCCCCTTTTCGATGTGCGCGTCTCTGTGACTGACAGGCCGGGGGAGCTGGCGAAGATTACAAATATCATCTATTATCATGAAATCAATATCAAGGACATTGAGATAGTGAATATACGGGAGGGTGAAGGGGGAATACTCAGACTTGGTTTTTCTGAAAAAAGTGAAGCCCAGAATGCCGCCTCCGCGCTGAATGAAGTTGGGTATGAGGTTTCGGTGGTTGAATGAGGTATTTTTTCATAATCTCTTTTTTCTTTTTCATTTCCTGCGATATATTTGTAAAGTTAAATACATTTGAGCATGCTGGCAGCTATCTATTATAATTAGTTTCAGGTGACAATTCTAACAGTAAAGCTGGAGGCTAATTCGTATTTTTAAATATTGTTTTAAAAATAAATATTTGAAGTATAATAAGTTAGAGAATAATTATCAAAAGGATATATGCCGAGGAGGGAATCCGGTGAAGCGTATGCTGTTTTTTATTCCTGTCATTGCTGCTTGCGTCTTGAGCTCCTGCGCGACTGTCCCCTCGAAGTATGAAAGGACGGCTCAGAGGGAAACCATCGGCCGACATCCTGTTGGACAACAGGAGGCTGTCCGGGTCCAGATCGTGGAGTATGCCGCAAGCCTTCTCGGACGAAGGGATCTGGAACGCATCAATGGCTGGTTTCGGAACGACTGCTCGGGATATGTAATTGGCGTGTTCAGAACCCTCGGCTACAGGATGCGCTTTTCTTCAAACCCTTCCACGAGGCAGATTTCACTCCTTCTTCATCAGGTGCTCAGCAGGGGGGGGTACATATATACGTCAGCTGTTCCAAATATCGCAGATGTTGTTTTTTTTACGGGAACGGTGGACCCACGGGTAAACAAGGTGTCTCACGTCGGCATCGTTTCTGATGTAAATCGAGACGGCACGATCCGTATCCTCAATTACACCTCAAAAGGGGTGACCGTTTTGCACATGAACCTTAGCGAGCCAGGTGTGTACCTCGATGAAAATGGAAATATTAAAAACGATTTCCTTAGAAAGAGGCTATCTTCTTCCGATGACGGAAAGCTCCTCAGTGGGGAGCTCTTTTGCTGCTTCGGAGACTTGCTGGCCTACTGTCTACTGTAAATATGCCTGTCGGGATCTGAAAACTTGACGAGGAGTAAAAAAAAGGAAATGGCTCTGATCGTTGAGAGGCTGTATGAAGCATACAGACTTCTGGGCGTGAGCGCAGACAGCTCTCTTGCTGAGATCACAAAGGCCTACAGGCAGCTTGCAAAGAAGTACCACCCCGATTCAAATCCCACAAATCAATCCTATGCCCATGAAATGATGATGAAACTCAATGAAGCCTATACACTCATAAAGGATACGTACGGGTATGAGCTTCGCCATGAAGTAAGTGCGAAGGTTGAGGATACTGAAGATCGCACCATCTGGGCATGGATTAAACGGTACGAGCGCGAGAAGGAAGAGGAAAGGCTAAGAGAGCAGCGGGAACTGGAGAGAAGGAGGAGGGAGAGTGAGGCGCTGAAAAAGTTTTGGGAGAAGGTTGTTCATCAGAGGCAACAGGAAGCCACAGATCAAAAGACTTTTGAAACCGTCAAGAAATATGCTCACACGCTGGTGTCATATTTTTATAAAAAAAATTATCACAATGTGCTCGCGGTACGACGGCAGTACCTGCAGGACGATTTTGATGAGTATATCGAGAAGTTTAAAGGTTCTATGAAGAAGATACGGGTTCTCGCTGGAACGAGCACATCAAAGTTATACAGAAAAAAAATAACCACAATTTATAACTTTCTCCGGTCCTTCATTCTCGACGCGGTCAGGGAATCCACTCCAGGCCTTGAGAGGAGAGCATCCGCCTTTGACAGCTACGGGACTGCAGCACGGGACCTTCAGAAATTCCTTGGATCTTACTTCTCAGTTATAAGCCTCACACACAAAGAGCTCAAAAACCAATTTACCCACACCCTTGGCTCTTTCGAAAAATTCCTCAACTCTTACCCCGACAGCCCCCTGATAGATCAGGTAAAGGGGAAGATAGAGATTCTTGAGAACTTCTTTCGCGCCTACTTGAAGGAGTAGAACAGACTTCCTGCTCACTCCTTCATGCCGAATAGAAACTTCCGGATTACCTCGGAGACCCCGTTTTCATTGTTCGTTTTTTCCGTAATGTAATCGGCCTCCCTGAGTACGGTGTCCATTCCATTTCTCATCCCAACGCCAAGCCCTGCCCAGGTAATCATATCCAGGTCATTGTGGTTATCACCTACTGCAATGACCTCTTCCCTGGTTATGCCGAGATTTCTGCACAGAAATTCAATCCCGCTCGACTTGGAGCAGGTTTTATCAAGTATTTCAAATATCCAGAAGTTCCATCCCGAGAAAAAAGTATCGATAGTTTTTATTTTCTTACCGAATCGCTTCTTGAGCTCCGCATGGAGCAGCGGTATATCCGGCTCACCGGTTATGACGCTCAGTCGAATCACGTTGTCCCATCTTCTTTCAGAAAGTCGGGATATCCTTTTCAGTTCACTCTCAAATCCTTTGGAAAAAGAGAGGAAATCATCTGTATATTTACCGAAGGTCTCGTAATACTTATCCCCCTCTGCAGTATAGACAATAGGGCAGTAGTCCATGTCTTTTAGAAATTGCACCAGCTCCTGTATCAACTCGTCCTTGAGTGTAATCTTCCTCAGGGTTTCATCACCTTTTTGAATCACTGCTCCGTTGAATGCAATGACAGGGTCTGGAACGTCAATTATCCGGAGGTACTGTTTCGCAGAATTATAACTCCTTCCCGTGGCAACGATAATCCTGACGTTTTTTTCTGATGCTTTGCGTACCCACTCGATGTTACTGTTACTTATCCGCTCCTCATCGTTAAGGAGGGTTCCGTCAAGGTCGAGAGCGAGGAGCCTGTAGTCCATTTTTTCTCCCTTTTTTCATGTATTTTTAAAATCAGGATACTATATTGGTAATAAATGGCACAAAGAAGATGACTCGTACGAAAATGGGCTCTTTAAAAGATCGATAGAACATCATCCAGTAATGCTCATCGATGGCTTGGCGGTGCCAGGCGTGAAACACGCACGCACAAGATAGAATGTTCATTTTTATTACTTTTGCATGATGTATGAAACTGTAATGCCGTCTAATATACGATGAATAGGGAAGGTGGGGTAGCGGATTTTATGAAGATGAAGGCAGCACATAAGACCGGTTTTCACAATCAAATAATGTCAATTCTTGTCGATAAAAGAAATTAGGGTAAACCAGTCACTTAAACAATAGTAAAATGTGGAAGAAGCATTGTAGAAGATTATTCATGGTCATCATGTTGGTTTTTTTCTGCGCTCCCCCCATGTCCATCTCTGCACGCGATAAGGATATCTTAAAGGAATCTGCACGATATATTGAAGAGGGGAAGCTGCTCTATAATAAAAAGGATTATTACGGAGCGATCGACAAATGGAACGAAGTGCTCAAAATAGATCCGTGGAATGAAGAGGCGAAGAGCCTGATAAAGAATGCGCTTGAGAAAATCGATAATCTCACGGAAAAACTGGGTGAGGGCTTTAAGCTGCTTGACGAAGGCAAGACCGACGAAGCCTTCGATATTTTTCTCTATGTCAAGGAGAACAGCACACCAGAATCCATCGAGCTCTATATACCCCTTGCGAGCGGGTTCAACACTATCGAGAGACTGAAGAATCGTGGGAGGTTTAAAAAGATCGTCGAGCGCGGAGACGAAATGTCCAGAGAGGGTAAATACGACGATGCGCTCCGCCTCTATTCCTTTGCACGAAAATTCAATCCCGACGAGGAGGAGTTGCTCGCCCGACTTAGTGAGATAGAAATAATACGGAAGATATACGAATTGAAACAGGAAGCGATCAGGCTCTTTGATAACGAAGAGTATGAAGAATCCAGGGCCCGGTGGAATGAACTGCTCGCGCTCAATCCAACTGACATGGATGCGCCGATTTACCTTTCGAAAATCGATTTCAAGTTGAGGGAACGTGAGCGATTGCTCGCTCTGGCACGAGGGTATTTTGAAAACGGCGTTGTGCTTTATAAGCGAAAGCAGTATGAGGAGTCGATCGATCAGTTCGAGAATGCCATTGCGATGAATTACCGGGTTGTGGAGTCGAAAAAGTATATAGAAACCATCCGTTCCGAAATGGCCAGGATCGAGCGATTGGAGCGGGAGAATCTTACCGAGAAGGTTGCCTATTACCTGCGGGAGGGAATAAAATACTACAATCTCAGCCAGTATAAGAAATCTCTGTCATTCTTGAACGAAGGGTTAAAGCTGGACCCGGAAAACACACAGATTCAGGAGTATATTCTCAGGGCCATCATCGCCCTCAAACGGGAGGAGGAAAAGGTTGTACCTCCAAGCTCGCCCTTTTATAAACTCATTGAGGACCTGAAGCGTCTTGGGCGGGAAGCCTACGACAAAAGGGATTTCGGGGAATCGGTAGTATACTGGGAGGAGATCCTGCTGATCTTTCCTTTTAATGAAGAGGCGCGACTGAATTTGACGAAGGCGCTCAGTAAGACAGACCCCGAACTTGCGAGAGAGATACTGAGCAATATGTTGAATGAAGCGAAGGATCTCATTGCGAGAGATAAAAAACGGGAGGCTGGGGTCAAGCTGAATCTCATCTTGGAAGTTAATCCAGGGCACCGGGAGGCCAGGAACATCCTGAAGCAGCTTGAGAGTGAAAAGGCCGAGGAGAAAAAGATCGTCACAGAGGAAGACAGGAAAAGAGCCCGGAACCTCTACGATGAAGGGCTTGAGCTTTATAAAAAAGAAAAGCTTGAGGAGGCGGTCACTGTATGGAGAAGGGGGGTTGAGCTAAACCCGGAGTTTGTCGATGCACGCCTATTTCTCTCCAGGGCCGAAACCAAGCTTCGAAATCTTAAAAAATTCAGTACGGCCTCTGCGGATGCAGATGTTGAGATGGAGGACGAGCTCAGGATAAAGATTAAGAAGCATTACCTTGACGGCATCAACTACTATATGAATGGGCTGTACAAAGAGGCAATTTCCGAATGGGAAGAAATATTAAAAATCGATCCGGGTAACGAGACGGTGAAGATGAACATTGAGAGGGCGAAAAAACGGCTCGGATACGATACTGAACAGGGAAGTTCATGATGGGTGTTAAAAAGTCACGAGTGAATGGGCATGCGTTTCTGAAGGCGGTTCTCATCGCGCTTCTCATACTGGGTGCACCGTTCGGCCTTTTCGCTTCCTATTATTGGGATTACCCACGAACCTTCGGCAGAAATAGCACAGGCCTCCTGTTCTCCGATGTCAAGGTTGTGGATATAAAAGAGAGCTTTCTCATATTCTATCTCGAACAGAAGGCCCGGAGTGCGAGTATCAAATTTCGCAGGTCCAGGGATCTTCGAACATTTTCCAATCCTGAAACAGCCCAGGATGAGATAAACCTGAAGGAAGGGTTTTCTCCCCACTTCGATGTGTTTTTTAAAGGGGGCACTCTTTTCCTCGTATGGAACACCCTAGACGGGCTCCTGTATTACTCGACCAGTAGAGATGGTGGAGTGAGCTGGCAAAAGGAGGCAGTGCTGGTTAGAGATGATAACTTCTGCTTTCGTCCTCTGATTTTTACCGAATACGATACGCTTTATCTCTTTTACCATATAGAGAGTGAGGGCAGAAGGATCGATTTTTTCTCTATCACGAGTAGCGATATGGGAAAGACCTGGAGCTCGCCATACCAGATCGCGAAAGGGTTTGCAGGTTCCTTTTTCCCTTCTCTCCACAGATATAAGGGAGATCTGTACGTGTTTTGGCAATCTCGTCCGCTATCTGAAACCGAGATTCCGGTGTTCAATATCTACTTCTCAATGAGCTCCGACAGAGGAAAGACCTGGACAGTTCCGAAAAGCATCATGGAGAGCACTTTTGGCGAAAATGCTCACCCTGTTGTGTTCTTTACGGATGACCGGTTCCATGTGATTTTCGAAGGTGACAGGGGGGGAGTAAAAGGCATCTATTATAGGGAATATGATCATTCTGGAAAGCCTCTGTCAGAAGAAAAAAAAGTGAACGATTCGCTTGCGACCGCAATTAGTCCATCTCTACTGCGACCGGATGGAGAGGTTGTCATCTTCTACCTCGACCAGAGGGATGGGAGTGAGAGGCTTTACTATGCGCAGAAGGAAAATGGTGAGTTTATCGAGGCGGGGCCTTTTGGAAAGAACCTTATCCGTTTCTTTCCTTTTCTAGACGGGGATACACCCTACGTTTTCTGGCAGAACAGGGAGGGTATCGGCGTTCTTGGACCCGATGAGACTGTCTCATCGGTGAAGGTCCACCCCGTAAAAAATACCTCCATTGGGAAAAGAGGAGTAAAGGTGAGCTGGGAGGAGGTGAAGGACTCTTCCGGGATTGAAGGCTACTGCTACTCCTTTACAAAAGATAAAAATGAAGTTCCGGAAATCGTAAATCTTACCTCCTTTACAAACAGTGTGACTGTTACTGCAGCAGAAGAGGGAGTCCATTATTTTCACATCAGGGTGAAGGATAGAGCCGGCAATTCTTCGAAGACCGTATCTCTTTCCTTGACTGTCGATATCACTCCACCCCCTGCTCCGAAAATTCTTCCCCTTGAGATCGATGCAGAGGGGTATTACAGTGACAACTCACCGGTATTTCAATGGAATGTGAAAGCACAGGATGTAGCAGGATACAACTATAGCTTATCCAGGAAGAAGATTACCATCACGAATCCACGGATACGGACCACGAGACGGAGGATAAAATACAGCACGGTTGATGGAGGCATCTGGTATCTAAATGTGGCGGCTGTTGATAAAGCGGGGAACGTGGGGACAACTGCACACCTCAGGTTGCGTTTGCCCCCCCTTCCCGTAGAACCAAAAGGCCCGGCCGATCTCGAAAAAAAGATTGTGAAGCGTGCACCACCCTGGATTCTTCGAAGAGAAACCTTCGATATAAGCCCGCTTCTCAATATCTCACTCTACCTGGTTCTGGGCGGATTACTCTTCGTTACCGTCTTTCTATTCTCCGATGTGATCTCCAGATTGATGATCAGAAGGGAAGGAGCTCCTATGCAAGAACTTGCTCAAACCACACAGATAAGAAAAAAAAGGTTTGGTCTGCGTTTCAAGTTCAGTCTCCTGATTGTCGCGCTTATTTTAATCCTCACCATTGGCATCAGCAGTATATTAAGCATCGTGAGCACCGAGAACCAGCGGAGAGCACTCGCAGATCAGATGATAGAAAAGGCGAAGCTTTCTCTGGAGAATATGACAAACGTTGCGCGTGAAGGAATATTGAACAATGACGAGCTTCTTCTTCTATCGGTTATCACAAAAACCATGGAAAACAGGGACATCAGCTATAGCATCATACTGGATACCGGTAACAGGGTGATTGCCCATTCAGACATCAATGAGAGGGAGAATGTGCTTGTTGACGAGTTCACCATAAAGGCGGCGCAAGCGGAGGGTATTTATATCGAGCCGGACTACAATCCCGATGCCCTTACGCACCTCTACAAGCTTGCGTCTCCCGTGAAGTTTGCGGAAACCCGTCTCGGGACAGTGCAGATCGGTTACTCAACCGATAGTATCTTTAAAACCATTGAACAGGCGAGACGGGAAAACCTTTACAGCGCACTGATCGTCACCGGAGTGACGATCCTGGTGGGTATTTTAGGTGCCATCCTCATGGCTTCGATTACGATCAGACCGATCAAGGTGCTGGCAAAGGGTGCAAACATAATCGGGGAAGGGAGACTTGATTACAAGATACATATCAAAGCGAGAGATGAGATAGGGCTCCTTTCGGATGAGTTTAACCGGATGACCGTGCGGCTTCTGGAATACCAGAAGAAAATGGAGGAGAAGGCAAAGCTGGATGAGCAGTTGGAGATTGCAAGACGGATACAGCAGGACCTGATCCCGCAGTCCGGAATCGAAAATGACTTCGTGAGCATCGACGGCTTCTATAAAGCCGCAGTTGGTGTCGGAGGAGACTACTACGACTTCATGCAGATAGGAGATGATCGGTATGGTCTCATAATGAGCGATGTAGCAGGAAAGGGGGTCCCTGCTTCACTCATGATGATCATGATACGGACCGTTTTCAAGTCTCTTATAAACTCCGGTATCACCGACCCTTCCCGACTCGTGACGCTGATGAACGATACCCTCGCCTCAGATATTCAATCTGACCGTTTTGCCACCCTACTTTTTGGTATTTTCGACCAGAAGAACAGGCAGTTCCGGTACACCAATGCCGGTTACGGTCCACTCCTCGTGTTTAAAGAGGACAGGAAACAGTGTTTCCTGGTGAACCCACCCGAGGGGTCAGTGCCCATAGGGGTCATGCCCGAAGTAGAGTACACAGAAGAGAAACCGATCATCCTCAATGCCGGCGACTCCCTGTATCTCTTTACCGACGGTATTCACGAATCAAGAAATGAAAAAGAAGAGGAGTACGGCATGACGAAGCTCGCCAGGGTGATTCCTTCCTTCGCAAACGGAAGCTCAAAGGAAATAGCCAGCGCGATCGTACAGGAAGTATTGAACTTTGCCGGGAAGGCAGAGCAGTATGACGATATGACTCTTACGGTCATGAAGGTGAAATGAGAAAAGTTATGTAATTATTGAAAAAATGTTGTATAATAAGTAAGAACGTTACGAGGAAGAGGTGTTTCAATGGAGGAAATCACCATTAAGGATTCTCTGAAGATAACACCGATGCAGGTTGGAGGAAGTGCTGACACAGTGCAACTCGTATTGAACGGTTATTTGGACACCTATAATTCACCCGAGTTTCAATCCCACGTGAACTCCCTTATCAATTCCGGTGTCAACAGCATAATTTTTAACTGCAACGGTCTGAATTATATCAGTAGCACGGGAATCGGAGCTTTTACCGCATTCTTGAAGCTGATCAAGCAAAAAAAAGGAGATATGGCTCTCTTCGGTCTGCAAAAAAAGGTGATGGATGTATTTCAACTGCTCGGATTCACTAAATTTTTTAAGATCGCAGATGACTTCGAATCCGCCCTGGCTCTCCTGCGGGGAGAAGGGAAGGAGCAGATGAAGGAACCCCCCGCAGCAACGCAGGTGCATGCAGCATTTCCCATTGTCTTCGGATGTCCCCACTGTGGCAAGAAACTAAAAACCTCAAAGGCAGGCACGTTCAGATGCTCGGGTTGTAAGGGAATCATCGTCGTCGATGAGGGCGCGAAGATCAAGACGGCATAGCGGAAGGATTCGGAGCGGGAGATGAAGAGTGAGACCATATACCTCGAGTCCAGTCTGGCCAATCTGGCAAAGGCACGCAACTTCATCTCAAAGATGGCTAAGGCGTGCGGTGCGAATGATGAGGATATCACCAAGATAGAGATATCCTGTGATGAGTGGAGTGCGAATATCATTGAACACTCACTCGGCCATGACACGGAGAGAGGCTTTACCATACAGTGCATAAAAAATGGAAATAAGTTCATCATCGTCTACGAGCATGAAGGGGAGAAGTTCAATCCCATCGAACAGGAGAGAATAGATATTAACGATCATTTTTCAACCCTCAAGGAAAGAGGACTTGGTCTATACATCATGCGGGAGATGATGGATGAAATTCACTACGAATATGTAAAAAACACTACAAACAGGCTCACCCTCGTGACCACTGTTACACGTCAGTACATTCACCGTCAAGTATTGCCATACATTATTCCTTTGCGAGCAGGTAATTATGTACTACTGATGGTAATTTTTTTAATTCAAGAATAGAAGATCTGCGTTCTCCTGCGCCGGTGGAAATGAGATGCAATGGTTTTCAGGGGAAAACCCGAGACGCACTGCTTGTGCAAGGGTCTTTTTCTTGATGATGGCAGAAAAAATTATTACAATTGACGTGTCTATTTCGCAAAAGGTCAAGGGGAAATCGAATGAAAAGAGAAATGGTTCCGATGGATGGGAATACCGCTGCAGCGTATATCGCCCATGCAAACAGTGAAGTAATCGCTATCTATCCAATCACTCCATCGTCCTCCATGGGGGAGTTATCCGATGAGTGGTCAGCAAAGGGAAAAAAGAATATCTGGGGAACAATCCCTTCTGTGACGGAGATGCAATCAGAGGCGGG
>SMTZ1_10001562_pt2 | contig 30655 bp, 19 predicted proteins | sample DeeMarSWOR136_30_FD_25667 | JGI IMG/M metagenome (IMG submission 25667) | reverse complement strand
CGGCAGGGTAGCCATCGTCCAGACGTTGAAGGTCAGCGGCGTGGTCTCATTGATGGTGACGGTAACCGTGCATTCGAAATCCCCGCCTGATGGAGGAATGGTGATCGGCGGATTATACGGTTCAAGTGCAATGGTCACATCGCTGTCAACTTTAGTCAGCATTACATCCGGGGCGTATCCCGAATGTGCAGTAGTCTCTCCGTGTGCCCAAGCCGTGCCAGAGCGGGCATCTGCGGAATTGGCCCCCACAAAATGAAAGGCCACTTCGGAGTTCTGAGCGGGCCACGGCTCCTGAGCGTAGCTCATCGCTGTTGCCAAGACTATCCCTAGAATAACGAGGATGCTCTTACACATGACAAGCTCCTCTCTCGGAAACGGCGCACCTGCAAACCCACCGCGTCCGTGTCGGGTCTACCATTACTACACGTTCACTTTTTCGGGACGTTCGATCTGCCCCTGGATACGAGGATCGAATCCCTCTCCACACAGAGATTCGTTACCTCGTATTCAACTTGCTGAACTCGAACGAATCGCTGCCCCAGGCCTCGTCAGGATAGGTCCCTACGAAAGCAGTGTAGGTGTAGGTGCCAGGGGGCGCAAAAGCAGGGACACCCTGTGTCCGGTCGCGGCTCACAGGGTCACGTTGACCGGGCCCTGCACCGGGCCATAGGGTGAACCGTTGGGAAGGGTAACCATGACCCATGCATTGAAGGAGAGCTGACTCGTTTCGTTGTTTGTGATGAGGGCGTTGAAGTCAAAACTCCCGCCCCAGGCCGGGATGACGATCGGCGGGTTGTACGGGCTCAGTTCGATCGATACATCCGGCATCAGGAGTGGATTGTGGGCCAGCACGAGCTCTGCGTCGCTGCGGCCGTATAAAAAGTACTCCCCTCCGGGCGAATAGTCGATACCAGCAACGCCCGTGCTCACTTGCTCATCGTAGTACAGCATCAGCTCGCCATCAGAGACCCGCCAGAACTTGATCTTCGCACCGATAGGGGTGAGGCCGTCTCGTCCGCTGGAGACGACATACAGCCCGTCGGGCGAATACGCCAGATCGTCCACCCAGTACCCGTGCCCATCCAGAGTTCGGAGCAGCATGCCATCCGAGACGCGCCATAGCTTGATGGTCGATTCGCCGGGCTCATCCCACCCTCCGGCTCCGGAGACGAGCATCGCACCGTCGGGCGAGAAAGCGATACAGCTCACGTCATCGGTGTGGCCACTCAGGGTCCGGACCAGCGTGCCGGTTGCCGCGTCCCACAACTGAATGTTGTTGTCCGTTCCGCCCGTGCCGATGATCCCGCCATCCGGCGAGTAGGCGACGTCCGTGATGTATGTCCCTGTGTAGGCATACCAGAGTTCCTGTCCGGTGGCGGTGTAGTGCAGGAACAGATACCTGAGTGGGCCGCCTCCTCCGGACGCGACCAACTCGCCATCAGGTGAGAACGCAACGAAACATCCCGGGAAGTCAAACCAGAGGACGGGCGGCGAAATCTGCCACTGCTTCATCTCGCCCGAGGGCGGGTACCCGCTCACGATGTAACCCGCTCCCATGAACTCTCCGTCAGGCGAGAGGTCGACGGATATCAGGGCCTCTTCGTGCCCTGCGAAGGTATCAAGCAGGTTTCCGTTGTCAGCCTCCCGCAATATAACCTCGTCCCTGGCGGCTGAAGCCACTATCGCTCCACCAGATGAGTACGCCACATCGTCTACAGCGTACGTGCCCGAGACCTGCCACACGATGTCAGGCGATCCCTGCGCCCATGCGCCCTGCTGATGCCCGAGCGCCAGGAGTGCGGCGAGAACACCGCATCCCATCCAGAATGTAGATCCTCTATTCGTCATGATCTTTCCCCTCTCGGCATGCCATCGCCGGTCATGGTTCACCTGCGGCCCCTTCCTCACGGGGCCGAAAGATCGGCCAGAATCGATCACGGCCACCAGAACGACACCAAGCACGCACCTGTGCCATCCAGATACGTATTCAATGTATGTAACAGCCAGTTTGCTCCCTTTGTGCCTCTCTTGCCCCGGATTTTTCAGAGAACCACATATACAACGACTCCGTCCCATCTCGCGGCCCCCGAAAACTCCGTCCATCCCTGATCCACGGACAGAAGGGGCTCTGGAGCTGTAGTTCCACATTGCGAGGTCGGGCTCAATGTGCCGGACTCACTCTCAAGGCGGCCGCTCAGCTCAGCTCACAGAAACACGCACGGCTACCTCCTCGGACCTCCTGCTGCCAGGCCCGAAGCACGTAGCCGTTGATCTGTCCACTATCCTCCCGATCCGAGAAAACCGCTCAGCCTGTCCTTAGCGGGCTGCACCTCCCCCACGCGACCTCCCCCACCATCTGGAAACCCATCCACAGATCGTCACACTACTTCCTCTTCCGTCCGCGCCAGGCCGCCCCTCTACTGCAGGCAGCGCGCGCAACCCGGTCCAGCGCGTTTCACTGCCTGATCGTATCCTTTCCGCTCCGCCACATTAGGCGCATACCGCGCACGCAGAGGAAAGAATCCACAGCACCAACCACCATCAGCCTCTGCCTGACGGTGCACCGGCCTGCGGCCGCCGGCTGTCCGACGTCAGCTGCTCCGCGGTCGACTGGCTACCGCCAGTGCCCGGGCACCCAAACCCAGCCGCGAGGTTTCTTGTCCCAGTGACCCGGCACCCAGGCAGAACCACGGGGCTTCTTCTCCCAGTGTCCCTGCACCCAAACGTATGAATTGCCGTCCCACCTCCAGTATCCGGGTACCCACACCGCCTTTCGCGTCGGCCTCGGCGGCTTGACTTCGGCCCGGGGACCGGGCGGAGCCTTCTGAACGTACACCACTTCCACAGAAGTCGAGGGTTGTGTGACGACGACCATCCTGGCCGGGCGCGGAGCGCATCCATCTGTTACAAGCACCAGCGCGGCAGCAAGGAGTATGGCGAGGCCGAGACAACACACGGTGCGCATCGTATGGCCTCTCGCCTGCAGCTTCAGGCTCATGGGTCTTCTCCTCTCGGTTGAATTCGCACCTTCCATCTCCAGCGCATTCGGACCGGATACGACCCTCCCGATACACACGCCCGCCTGCCCTGCAGCTCTTGATTCCTGCTCCCGTACGCACGGTTCTGCGTCGCTTCCCCCTGAGCTCTCCTCCTAACAGAAGCCGACATGTAGCCCGGCGTCTCAATCGCTCCGAGGCGCCGGTCAGTTGCAGAAGTAACCGCTCCCTTGCCGCACAGACAACCCGCGGAGGACTGCTTGAGAAGCAGACACGAGCCGACCCTGCGTTCCATGTCACAGAAACCGCTGCCTCCCATCCTGCAGCACTCTCACCAGATGATCACCACAAAACGCCTCTCTCTACTCATATCGCAGAGCCTCAATCGGGTTCATGAACGCCGCCTTCCGCGCCGGAACGAACCCGAAGAAGATCCCTACCGCAAAGGCGAACGAGCAGGAGAGCAGCACAGATCCGGTGGTGATGACGGTCGGCCAGTCACCAAAATGACTCATGAGTGTGCTGACCAGCATGCCGAGAAGAATGCCGATGGCGCCGCCGCTCAGCGAAAGCGTGACTGCCTCTATGAGAAACTGGCTCAAGATGTCCCGTTTCTGCGCGCCGATCGCCTTCCGGATTCCGATCTCGCGCGTCCTCTCGCTGACGGAGACGAACATGATATTCATGATACCGATTCCACCCACGATGAGGCTGACGGTCGCAACTCCGGCGAGGAGCATGGTGAATGTCCTGCTTGTCTCCTGGACTGCAGAAAGGATTTCCGCCTGGGACCTGACGTTGAAGTCCAGTTCCTGATCCTCTCTGATATCATGTCTGTCGCGGAGAAGAGCGGTAATCTCACGCGATGCCCTATCCATGACGTCCTCGTCCGTTGCCTGGACATTGATCCTCGACACGTAATCGACTCCAAACAGCCGCTTCTGGGCAGTTCTCAGCGGAATGAAGATGACGTCATCCTCATCCGTCCACCCACTACTACCTTTTTCACTCATGACGCCGGCGACCTGGAAGATGACGCGCTCGATTCTGATGTACTCCGTCTTTCCCAGAACTGCCACCCGGCGCATGAGCCTGTTGTCCTCATCTGTGATGAAAGAACCTCTGTCGAGCGGGAAGTTCCTCACTTCTGGATAGTTCGGCGTCACCCCGCTTATGGAAGTGTTCGTATTGCTGTTTCCGTAGACTACCTGACCCCTGCCGGAGTACATGGCATCGACCTTCGCGACTGACGGACACTCTTCGGCGATACTCTGTGCGTCCTCGAAGGTGAGGGTAGTCATGCTGCCCGGTGCTCCCCGCGCCGGTCCTCTATGGTACGCCCCTGGCCGCACCGTAAGGAGATTCGCCCCAAGCTGACTGATCCGTTCGGTGATCTGAGCGCCGGCGCCCTGGCCGATTGCTATCATCGCAATCACAGATGCGATGCCGACTATGATTCCGAGCATCGTCAAGGAACTGCGAAGCTTGTTGGAGAAGATGGCGAACATGGCCATCAACAGACTCTCTTTCAGCTCGGCGATCGACAGCTTCCTCTTCTTTTTGTCGCCGCGGAGATATGCAGGGACCTCGTCAGGCGCGGGCCGATCCGGTATCTTCTCATCTTCGACGACTTCGCCGTCTTTCAGGCGGATTATCCTCTGGGCATGCGAGGCCACCGACTCATCGTGCGTCACGACAATGACGGTGATGCCCCTTTTGTGAAGCTCAGCCAGGATCGACAGTATCTCCTGGCCGGACCGAGAGTCGAGATTCCCGGTCGGCTCATCGGCCAGGATTATCGACGGTTCATTCGCCAGTGCTCGTGCTATCGCGACCCTCTGTCGTTCTCCGCCCGACAACTCGGTCGGCCTGTGCAGGGCTCTATCTCCCAGATTCACGGCCTCCAAGGCATTCATCGCCCTCTGCCTGCGCTTATCTTGACCGCCAGCATAGATGAGCGGGAGTTCTACGTTGCTCAATGCTGTGAGACGAGGCAGAAGATTGAACGTCTGGAAGACGAACCCTACTCTCTCGTTCCGTATCTCAGCAAGTTCCGAATCGGACAACTGACTCACACTTGTGCCATCCAACCGGTACTGGCCGCCAGTAGGGACATCGAGACAGCCGAGAATATTCAACAGGGTGGACTTGCCCGAACCCGATGGTCCCATGATGGCTACGAACTCACCGGTTTCTATCGCCAATGAGACATCCTTCAGAGCGGGCACTCTAACCACGCCCATTCTGTAGATCTTGCTCACATTCTTCAGTTCTATCAATGGGGCCTCCCCATCATCATCGGCCTCCGGGGCCGGTCGTCGGGCACGGCGTTGCTCTCGAGTTCGCCTACGATCACCCGTTCGCCTTCTCTCAGTCCGCTCATGATCTCGATGACCTTCCCGTCGGTGATCCCAGTCTCTATCGGACGCGGCTCAGGGCCTTCTCCCAGCACCAGCGCAAGCTCTCTGCCTCCTCTTACCCGTACTGCACCTCTTGGAGCGATGAGTATGTCGTCTTTCGCCTCGATGGCGAACTGAACGCTCGCTGTCATTCCTGATGACCAGTGAGGCGGCACGTGCACAGGTTCCACCATGACATCATAGACTACGACGTTGGAGACTACCCTGCCCTCTCGAGAGATCTTGGCAACTCTTCCCTCCACCTGTTCGTCTGGAAAGGCGTCGAGCACAACGCGGGCGGCCTGTCCCTCCTCGATCTTGCCTATGTCAGCCTCATCCACTTCTACCCCTGCGACTAACCTGTCAGAGATCACGAAGAGGACGGTCTGCATAGAGACGTTCTGCCCGGGTTCGCACGACCGAGTTATCACCTCGCCCGAGATCGAATTGGTGAGGGGTACCGGTTTGTACGCTCTGGCTGCGACATCATACGCCGCTTTGGCCTCTTCCAGCATCTCTGCGTTCCGGTTCGTCTCCGCTTCTTCGATCCCGGAGCGTGCCGCGTCGAGAAGGGCAACCCTGTCCTCACTCGAAATCCATGCCAGGATATCGCCCTGCCTGATCATGTCTCCCTCATCGACCTCTACCCTGTCCACTCTCCCGCTGACCGGCGAGTTCACCTCTACTCTGGTGTACGGCTGGATCGTCCCCGTCGAGAGCACTCGAATCTCTATCCTACCACGCTCGACCTGTGCGGTCTGGTACGCAGGCTGGTTCCCAGCGTCTCTCTTCCGCAGAAGGAGAAATCCGGTCACGGCAAGCGCAGCAATCACGATCACAATCCATGACAGCTTCTTCATCAACTCCTCCGTCCTACCGCCCTCTCCAGACTGGCGCGGGCCACACGCAAGTTGAAGAGAGCATTAGCATGGTCAAGTTCCGCCCGAGTGAGGGCCGACTCTTTCTGTTGCAGAAACAGATACGAGGTGCGCCCCTGCTCATACTGGAGCTTCGTCAGTCGGTACATCTCGCCGACCGCGTCAAGCGACTTCTCGCTCACATCGAGGTTCACCACTGCCAGTTTCCAGCTCGAGTACGCCTGTTCGATCTCTTCCTCTATGCTATCCTCCAGTTCGCTCAGCCTCAGATCCTCTTCTCTCAGCGCAAGTGTCGCCTCAGTCACCTTTGCTTTTCTCGAGAAACCCTCAAAGACGGAGAATGAGACGTCGATGCCTGCGCTCCACCCTCCTTCCTGTTCCAAGGGTGCATCGCCCTGCCAACCGTACGAACTAGATAAGGAGATCGTCGGCCAGTAGTCGCTCTTTGCTTGAGTAAGCCGGGCCTCTACTGCTTCCCTGTAAAGTCTTTCGAACTCCAGTTCAGCTCTCTCGCTCTTTCCCTCTTCGACCAAGCTGTCAACCGCAGACAGTTCCATGGGTTCATCCTGATACCACACACTTATATCTTCTCCCCGCGGTCTACCCAGCAGCAGATTGAGTTCCACTTTCGCGAGCAAGAGCTCCTCTTCCGCTTTCATTCTATCATATTCCGCCTGGAGAAGGTTCGCCTCCGCCTCCTGTACGGCCGGCGAGCTTTCTCTGCCGGCAGCATACTTGAGTTTGATGATGACGAGATCATCTTCACGTCTCTCAAGAATGTTATCTATGAGTGCTATCTGATCCCGTTTCTGTAGAATTCTGAAGAACGCCTCCTTGACCGCAAACGCCACGTCGCTCTCCGTAAGATAATAGTCTACTTCTGCCATTTCCACCTCGGCCTCCGCAATCCTCGTGCTCGCGCCGACGTATCCACCCAGGTATATCGGATAACGCACGCTGAGGTTGGTCGAATACCGTCCTTCCCTCCCCCCAGCAAGTCCTTCGTTATTTCTGTACCCACTGCTGAGGTTGATGCTCGGGTAATAGAGCGAGTGTGCATCGGTGAGGCCGGCCCGTTCTTTCTCTATGGCCGTCGCCGCCTGGGCAAGTTTCAGGTTATTCTCCTTCGCCAGGGAAATGCAGTCGTCCAGGGACAGCAGGTCGGCGGCGAAGGAGCTATTACTCATGATTGCCAGACTGAGGGGCAGTAGAAGAAGTGGTCGTAGGTTCATGGACCTCTCCGTTGTTGTTCCTCGCCAGTGAGATGATACGCTTCAGAGCTTGTCATTAATGAAGTACTTCTTCAGTCGCAGCGCGGCATTCGCGCCCCGCGTCAGTGGGCCATGGCGGATATGCTCCGACGCGGCGTCTCGGTGCAACTCTTTCGGTGCTACTTTCGAAGGGCGCACCGGCCGGCCAGAAGTCGGAAGCGCCGCCGCGGCACCAGTCCTCCTCAGGCGGAGGCCAATATAATCTACCATGACCGGCAGGCCGGCACAAACGATTGTCAGTGGGCCGTCCCCCTGTGGCACCGGGCAGGCCCACACTGGCACTCGAGCTCGACTTCGGGCGGGATCTCCGCCGCGTGACCTCCGGCCGGTCTCTATAGCTGCAGAACACCAATATCGCTCCAAACTTGCGCTGCTTCCGGCCTCGGCACGGGACGGACCCGAACAGGTTTACCGGGCCGGCCCGTGCCCCAGAGCGAAACTCCGGCTTTTTTCCTTGATTTTGTGCCCAAAGCTAGTGTATCATAGGGCATGTCGAGCCGGGCAGTCCATCGAAATGCGATTCTGTAGGTACGAGCCTCAGGAGGAGACAGTGATCCTATTTCTTTCCTTCTTAATAGAGATCCTGGTCCTCACCGGCCTTCCGCCGGCCCAGGATGCCGCGTTTGCCGGTCCGCTGCTGAGCGCCGACCCCCTGACAATGGCTCACACCCCAACTTCAGACCAAAGCGACAACTGCCGCATGTGGGGCCTGATATCGGACAGTGTCCCGGACAGCATCATCATCAACCATCTCATCAATGACACCAACTCCCTCAAGAACCTCTCCCAGGAAAACCATGTGGACGGATGGGGAATCGCCTACTATCAAGAGTACGGCGATTCGGTCGTATTCGCCAGGGGCATGGAGAGGGCGTACACGGATAGTACCTACGACAGCCTCGTCGTGTCCATGGAGGAGAATAAGCCGCAGATCGCGCTCGCTCACGTGAGACTCTGCTCGAGCGGGTGCTGCGAGCACGGTATGGAGACGATCGATGACCCGCATCCGTTCATTCGGCACAAGAATGGCCGTGATTGGTCGTTCGAACACAACGGCCTCGTCTCCGTCGAACGGCTCAAAGAAGTGATAGGAGAGGAGTATCTCCTCAACAATCCTCCGGACTGTTCAGGAGTGTGCCCGCCTCCCGAAAACCAGAACTGCGATAGCGAATACCTGTTCCTGCTCCTGCTGAAGCATATCGAGGAGAATAACTGGAATACTCTGGACGGGATTGTGGAAGCGATCGATACACTCATCGCTGCCGGTGAAACGGGATATATGAATTTCGTGATGAGCGACGGGGAAAACCTCTGGGCGTTTCGCAAAGGGGGCCCCATCCATACGTTGTACTATCAGTACAATCCGGAAGAGCACTGGACAGTCGCTGTTTCTCACTATACCGGCGCTGCACAGGAAGAGTGGGTATGGGTCTGGAACGGCCAGCTGCTCGTCCTCCACAGCAACCAGGAACCGGAGATCATCATGATCGGCGGCGCAGAGGTCATCCTCGATGACGCTGATCCGGGGTTTGTCACCATCTCCGGGAAGTGGCTCCACGGATATCATCCCAACGCCTGCTACGGCCACGCCAGGTACAATGGGCCCGGGACAGGACGGGAACGGGCGGGCTGGCGGATGGATGGTATCGTCCCGCCCGGTGTATACGAGGTCTGGGTGTGGAAATTCGAACACGATTACATGCATCTCATGGCGACCGACGCCCGGTTCAAGGTCGTCCACAGAGATGGAATCTCCGAGTGGATCCTGGTCAATCAGTCTCAACCAGGGCATGAGTGGATATACCTCGGCACCTATGCATTCGATGACAGCCATATCCAGGGCGTCTTGCTGACCGACAATCCCGGCGGCCACGTGATCGCCGACGCGATAAAGGTCGTATACGTAGAGTGAGGAAGGCAGAAATACCCCGCAGAGCGGTTATTGTGGGGAGAAAGAACAGCTCCAGAGAAAGGAGAGAGAAGTGATGTCGAGGGATGGGATGGTAGCAGGTATTCTCATCGGCACACTCGTTGTGCTGATGGCAGGTCTTTGTGGAAGTGCGGGCGGCACCAGCAGCGCCGTCGGCGAGCCTGAGCAGGGTTTCGAGCCGCCGGGCCCCATAAAGGACCCGCCGGCCTACTTCGACCTGCGCGATGTCGGAGGCGAGAACTACGTCACCTCGGTCAAGACCCAGCAGGGAGGTACCTGCTGGACTCACGGCGTGATGGGCGCGATTGAGGGAAATCTTCTCATGACCGGAGCCTGGGAGGCGGCCGGGGAGGAGGGCGAACCCAATCTGGCGGAGTATCACCTCGACTGGTGGAACGGGTTCAACACGTTCAACAACGACGACGACCCGGGCGGCGGCGGTCTCGAAGTCCACATGGGGGGCGACTACCTGGTCTCTTCGGCATATCTCACGCGGAGTGAGGGCGCGGTGCGGGAGATCGACGGTCAATCCTATGCCACGCCTCCGGACAGGTGGCTTCCGAGCTTTCACTACTACTACGTGCGGGATATCGAGTGGTTCGTCGCCGGGCCGGATCTGAGCAACATCGACACGATCAAGAACAAAATCATGGCTGAGGGTGTCTTGGGGACATCGATGTGTTATGACAACGCGTTCATGTCCAATTACATACACTATCAGCCGCCGAGCAGCACCCTCGATCCCAACCATGCGATCGCCATTGTGGGATGGGATGACACGAAGGTGACGCAGGCGCCATATCCTGGTGCGTGGATCTGCAAGAACAGCTGGGGCATTGACTGGGGTCTGGATGGATATTTCTGGATCTCGTACTACGACAAGTACTGTTGTCAGCACCCCGAGATGGGCGCGATCTCTTTCCAGAACGTCGAGCCCCTCGGATACGACCGGATCTACTACCACGACTACCATGGATGGCGCGACACGTTGGAGGATTACACGGAAGCATTCAATGCGTTCGTCGCCGAGGGAGACGAACTGCTGAACGGGGTCAGTTTCTATGTCGCGGCGGACAGTGTCGACTACACGGTCAAGATCTATGACCGGTACGAGAGCGGCGAACTCCTCGATGAACTCGCCTCGAAGTCCGGCACGACCGGCTACACGGGATTCCACACGATAGACCTCGATACGACAGTCCCGCTCACAGAAGGGGATGACTTCTACATCTACCTGCAACTCTCGGCCGGCGGACATCCCTATGACCGCACGAGTGATGTCCCCGTCCTGCTCGGTGCGAAGTATCGAGTGATTGTGGAGTCGGCATCCGAGCCCGGCCAGAGCTACTACCGTGACGGATCGCACTGGCTCGATCTCTATGACCTCAACGATACGGCAAACTTCTGCATCAAGGGCCTGGTCGCGCCTCCTCTTCGATTCCGCTACCCGGACGGCCTGCCCGAGTACGTGGAACCGGGGAATCCCGTTACGATCACCGTGCAGATCGAAGAGGTTGCCGATACGTATGTATCGGGGACGGGACTGATCCACTATCGCTACGATGCTGGCGAGTTCCTCACCTCATACCTGGTGCACCAGGGCGGCGACCTGTACGAGGCGACCCTGCCGGCGCCGAGCTGCACGGATACGCCGGAGTTCTACTTCAGCGCCGCGGCCGCGATCGCCGGAGTGGTGTACGACCCGCCTGATGCCCCGACAACGACCTACGCCGCGCTTGTCGGCTGGCTCGCCCGGATCTTCCACGATAACTTCGAGGAGGATCTCGGCTGGACTGTGGAGAACGATCCCTACCTCACCGATGGTGCGTGGGAGCGCGGCGTGCCCGCAGGCGGTGGCGAGCGCGGAGATCCGCCGACCGACTACGATGGTTCGGGCAAGTGCTATCTCACCGACAATCAGTATGGCAACTCCGATGTCGACGGTGGGATCACATGGCTGATCTCGCCGACGCTCGACCTGAGCATGGGGCTCGATGCCGAGATCGAATACGCTCTCTGGTATACGAACTACTTCGGATCTGCTCCCAACGCCGACTACTTCAAGGTCTATGTCTCGAACAACAACGGTGCCGAGTGGATACTGGCCGACACCTTCGGGCCGCACACGTTCCCCGGCTGGTATGTCCACAGCTTCATGGTCGGTGATTTCGTGACGCCGACCGATCAGGTGAAGGTGCGATTCGAGGCGTCAGATCTTGCTGAACCGTCTGTGGTCGAAGCGGGTATCGATGCATTCTCCGCCTCCGTCCACATGTGCGATGCGTTCATCGTCGACAACGCCGAGCCCGAGTTCCTCGTTCTCGCGGGGAACTGGAATACCGGAACCCACGCCAATGCGCATGAGGGCAATGCCCGGTTCACCGGGCCGGGTACGGGAAGCAAGCGAGCCGGCTGGAGGGTCGATACCGCCGTCGTTCCCGGCGTATATGATGTGTACGTCTGGAAGTTCGAGCACCAGTATCTCAATCAGATGGCGACGAATGCCCACTACAAGGTCCGCGACAGAAACGGCGTATCCGGCTGGATCCTGATCGACCAGTCTACTCCGGGCAATGAGTGGGTCTATCTCGGAACGTTCGAGTTCGATAACAGCAGCTCTCAGGGGATCCTGATCACCGACAATGCGAACGGCCACGTGATCGCTGACGCGGTGAAGTTGTCGTATGTAGAGCCATACTGATCGAAGGGTCTGACTGACGAACAACCAGACTGATAGTAATTGTGCATCTCGCTCCTCGCGCTGGCGGTAAACGCGCGGCGAGTATAGGCGCCGAGGCACATCGTACAATCAACGAACTCCCGCCCCTGAGTATCGTAGCTCGGGCGGGAGTTCCTGTTTGGTCAGTTCTCGTCTGCGCAGCCCTCGTCGGCGCGGCTCGTCTGGGCGGCCCCGGTCTGAACAGTCCTCGCTCGGGCCGCACTCGTTCGGGCGGTCCTCGTCCCCTCAGCTGTCGTCTACGCGGATCTCGTCTGCGCGGCTTTCGTCCGCCCAGCCCTCGTCTGGGCGGCTCTCATCTGCGCTGCTCCGGTCATCGCTCCCATCCGACGCTCACTCCGTGCTCAATCTTCTGTACCAATAGACCGAGAGCGCAATCGTCAGGAGAATCGCCAGAATCGCCCCTGGAATGGCCGCGGGATGGGCGTTCACGATACCCTGTCTCAGCATACCGAGGATGGCGACGGACGCCATCGCCAGCGGGACGAGTGCCAGCTGGAACCGAAAAATCAATACGTAAAGAAAGAGGAGCACGACTCCGCTTACGATCCCCGAAACCAGCCAGAAGGGTACGCTATCTGCAGAACGGCCGGCCATGACGAGGGCCGCGAAGATGAGCACAATGGCGAACGGTATTCTTCTTCTCGACCATCCCTCTGTGGAACGATCCACGACAGTGAATATCAGCAGAAAGAAGACGGTAACCAGAACGAACTGTCCGAGCGGCTCAATGGCTGAGCCAATGATCGGGATGTAGCTCCCCAACGCGCCATACTCCGCCCAGAACGGCTCCAGCGATGGCTCGAATCTCATGACCAGAGCCTGTATGCCGGCGATCAGAGCTCCCACCGAGAAGCCCAGCCACAGGCCGCCAGGCCCGCGCACAGGACTCCCCTCCCTCTTCCACTTCTGGATGAACCCGAGAACGAGCGCGAGACCACCGGCAAGCAGCAGCGCCATCACCACAAAGAAGGCCAGCGCGGTGAAGGCCTGGTTCGACAGGGGCTGTGCCGTGGAAAACTGAGCCACGGTAGAAGGCCAATCGTTGATGAATCCAAATGCCGCCACAACGAAGAAGAGCACCGAGAACGTGACGAAGTCACCAACGGAGAAGGTCCGACGACTCCATCCAACGATCGCACTCCCCACTCCGGCTGCAATCACCACGATCATCAGTGTGGTACAGAGCGTCTGGACGACGAGGCGAGTTACATTCCTCTGGTTACGCTCCTGTCGGGCCCATTCCTCCGGAACGTGGACATATCGATAGGAGTCGACCACCTCGGATCCGGCGATCTCCACCGCAAGCCGCGCCTCACCCTCCTCCAACAGATAGCTGAGGGTATCTGCGAACGTGAACAGCCAATCTGTACGCGCAGGAAGCTTGGATGGAACTGACGAAACCTCTTTGAGCATTCCTGCATCGAGCCCGTAGGTCTCGGCAAGGACCGCGTGAGCCATCCCCCGCGCTTCGTCCTCAGGCAGAGTCGCTCCTGCCCTCGCCTCGGGCAGCTGATGGCGGAATCTCGTCACCTCCCCTTCTCCCACAATGAAGACCCGGTACTCCTCAGCCCGCTCTTCCACGTCTCCCTCGAAGCGCACATACCGAACCCTCCACCGGGGCGGGGTGAGGTAGCTCCCCATCAGAGCGGCATAGTCTTCTCTCCCGCCGGTCTGCCAGACAAAGCGATCCTCCTGATCTGGTTGAGCCTGGACGTGGCTGAGTGCCTGCCACGATTCTGCCAGTTCAATGCCACGCCCGGCGAGCGTCTCTCGAGCCAGTTCCTTTGCGCCGGAACGACCCACGGTCAGGGAGGGCGCGTAGTTCTGGAAGTCTGAGGCGAAGAACCAGATGACGAGGCCCACCGCTCCCCCCACCAGCAGCAGGCGGATCGCCCGCGGGCTGAGGGCAGGCAGTTCAACGGGTTTCGCCTCCACCGGCACAGGCTCCTCTCTCGCCGGCGGCTGCCAAGATCGGTTATAGTCCTCTTCCTTGAGCCGACTCCACTCTCCCCTCCTGAGCCGTGCGCCGATGATCACCCACAGAGGAACGAGCGTCAGGATCACCACCAACGCCTTGTCGATCCAAACACCCGGGGCCGAGGAGACGAAGAGCGGCAGTCCGATATACCCGACGTCGATCGCGAAATGCGAGATGATCGCCGGGACAAGGCCGAAGTACAGGTATATCGCGCCGAAGGCCAACGACGGGATGATCAGCTCAACCACGCGTGCATAGGCGGGTTGCTGCGGATAGTTGGCATGGCCCGTCCCGAAGATGAGCGCCTGAACGATGAATGCTCCGATGATCCAGGCCCGGCGATGGCCGAGCCGCTGTCCGATGAGCGCTGCCCCTGCGATTGGAATCGCGCGGAACAAGCACTCCTCCAGAAAGCCGGCCCGGAGTGAAATTGCGACGGATGTGAGCCAGGGGAAATGTGTGGCGAGCACATCGGGCTCGAACAAAGTAGCAGATGGCGTCCACCATCCGAGCGCTCTATTGGCGAAGGCGTACAGCGCGACATCAAACGCACCGAACAACGCTACCATCAGCAGGCCGCCGGTCGTTTGCCCGAGCACAGTGGGGGAATTCGCCACGCCCGGTGACCACGATCGCCAGAGCCGGACGTGGTGCGGGAATGCCTTGCGGGAGAGCGACTCGGCGGCCATGAACACCACCGTGAGCAGGGCAGCAAACCCGATGAAGTTGATGAGCAGCCGCGCGATCCTCTGCAGCCAGAACCCCTGTGAAGAGAGTGCGGTATCGTAGTTCATCCAGGCCAGCGGCCAGTAGTTGATGACGACGAGAACGTGGAGAAAGGCAATGAATAGGCCCCAGAGAAGCGGCTGGCGCCAGACGACCCAGCGCCCCCGGAGCAACAGCAGGAGTCCGATGACACAACCGCCGAGCACGTAGAGAATGGCCGTCGCAAGGAGGGAGACAGCTGAAATCGTATTGTTGGCGGAGCGCATCTCCTCGTACCGGCGCGAAAACGCCTCCGGGATCTTGACGAAGTGAGTGAGCTCCGTGAGTCGATCGCCACCGACCACGAGGCGAAGGCGGTACCGACCCTCCCCGATCTGCACATCAGATCGTTCGTATACGAATGTGTGGTCGATCCGTCCCCCGGGCCGGACCTCCTGAGACTCCTCCACCATCTCATACGCCGCCAGATCGATCTGCCACCACTCGCGAGCTGTCATCTCTGCGACCGCGCGTGCCGAATCGCCGGGGAGAGTTGCCCCGGGTTCATCTTCCGGCAGCGTCTCGACAAATCCATAGGGCTCGCCGTTCGGCGTGAACCGGACGAGCGTCTCGTTCGTCTCCCCCTCCTTGAAGAGGCGGACACGCCACGTGTACGGGACGTACAGCCCTTCGGCTATCAGCTGCCTGAAGGCATCAGTACCGCCGGCCTCGAGCTCCACGAAGTTCTGGACTCGACTATCGAGCTGGAATGAGGCAGCCTGCCGGAACCCTTCCGGTCCCCACCCATGCTGGCGAGCCAGCTCTCCTGAGGACTCGAGTGCCATCTCGCGGTTCATGTCGAGATCGAGCGTCACGATGGGGTACGCCACTGCGAAGTACCGGACGGCGAAGATGACACTCCCGATAGCGAGCAGCACAAACACGACCCAGACGACCGGTTTTCTGAACATACCGCAGCTCCTTTTTCGCGTAGGCACAGATCTGCTGCAGCAAGCACCGAGAAGATCGATCGATTTGCCACCGTGATCAGGTATCGATCGGTAGCAGGAAATGACCTGGTCAGTACAAGACATCTCTGCCCCTTTGTCAACAGTCTTTCTCCCAACACCCGGGTCCATCAGCAACACTGGAAGATCGTTACAAGATGGGATTTCTTTCGACAGGGGAAGACAGACTATGATCGAAGCGGTCAACGCGGTTTCCAGCGAGGACAGGGACGCCAGAAATGGCGGCGACCCGGGTCGCGTTGCCGCCCGGGTCGCTCATGTGGCGCTATATCACTTTCCCGGCCATCGTTGCTACGGCAAAACTGGCTACAGTGCCTGTATCATTCCTCGAGCTTCTTCGCTACGATACCGTCACTGCCCGAACCGTCCGCACATCTGGCCGCCTGCTCTGCTCAGTAACCGAAAAGCACTACCTCATTGCCGGGTATCCAACTTCATGAACTCAAACGAGTCGCTGTCCCAGACCTCACCGGGATAGACGCCGATGAAGGCGGTGTAGGTATAGATGCCAGGCGGAGCGAACGCCGGGACACTCTGCGTCCGGTCACGGCTCACCATCCCGCCGCCCGGAAGGGTCACCTGGACCGGCCCCTGGACCGGGCCATACGGCATTCCGCCGGGGAGCGTGGCCATGACCCAGGCATCGAAGGTCTGCGGGCTCGCTTCGTTATTCGTGATGACGACGTTGTACTCGAAGCTACCGCCGGAAGCCGGGATGACGATCGGTGCGCCGTACGGTGTCAGCGTGATGGTCACATCTGGCGGAGCCATGCCGCCGGTCATCGTATGCAGAATCGTTCCGTTCAGTCCTACACACCAGCCGATATTCTCATCCACGAAATGGACCCCGCTGAGAGAATTGGCCGTTCCGGAGACCTGAGGCATCCAGTTGGCTCCGCCGTCCGTGGTGTGCAGGATCGTGGCCTGGGTGGCGTCGCCTCCGACTGCCCAGCCAGTGCTGCCATCGGCGAAATGGACGCTCGCAAGCCACGTCAGAGTTCCCGAGTCCTGAGGATCCCAGTTGTCTCCGCCATTTGTGGTGTGCAGGATTACCCCGTCTCTTCCCACCACCCATCCCGTCGCGGGATCTGTGAGAAACACACCTCTGAATTGCATGAATCCGGAGAGCTGTTCGCTCCAGGTGTTCCCGCCATCGGTGGTGTACAGGATCGCGCCAGCGTCTCCTACCGCGCAGCCTGTGCTCGAATCTGCAAAATGGACTCCGTGAAGAGGGCTCTTATCGAACTCGTAGAACTGGGAATCCCAGCTGGCTCCTCCATTGGTGGTGTTGAGAATGAAGCGCGTCGGGGGGGTATACGTTTGCTCCTTCCCGCCTACTGCCCACCCTCTGAGCTCGTCAGCGAAGAAGACATCCCACAGGGTATACGAAGTACCCGATGGTTGATCGTACCAGTTGTCTCCGCTGTCCGTGGTGCGGATGATCTTGCCCGCACTTCCTACCGCCCAGCCCATCTGGGTGTCGACAAAATGGACACCCGTGAGCCACGAGGAGGGAGGAGCATTCTGTGGAAGCCATTCGGCTCCGCCATCTGTAGTGCGCAGAACCGTTGTGCTCAAACCGACAGCCCAGGCGGTGTCAGCACTCGCACCATGGACATCGAAGAGGTAGAGCGTAGTTCCTGAGTTCTGAGGATACCATCCGCCCTGACCATAGGCAACGCCGAGAGCTCCCGTCAGGATCAGACCGAAGATGGCCAGACTCTTCCTGTTCATAGCTCACCTCTCTCAGGGCCGGCGGCCCTGTTTCCCGCACCCCGCTCACACGCGCGCTCAACACGTTTCCTCCCGCCGCGGAACGAAGATGCAATCAATAGGCCAAACCATGGAGGCATCGGAAGGTACCCTTCTGTGTGCTCGATTTCCTACCGGCCTCCAACCTCACAGATCGGGAGGGCCGGATCCCCGATCTCATCAATCTCGACGCACGAAACTGAAGCACTAGCACAGGTGCCCGGCGGCGCGGATAATCGACCTCCGGCGACCTCACGCTCGCGCGAGGCGCCTCGTCGCCACAGCCAGCCGCAGGACCTCACACAGCACTCTAGGGCAAGCCGCCATCCGGAGAGGGCGACCAGAACTGTATAGTAGAAGACCGGGGGCCGTGCGCGGGTGTTCGATAATATGCAACACCTCACGTCCGGGCGAGGTTCCCGGTTGAGATAGGGCTCCAGGGGATGGCCACGCGGAATTGGCATTCTCGGTCCGCAGCGTCACGGAGCCAATTGTCCCTTGACCACGGCTTCCAAATGGTGTACCCTCAAAGGCGAGGTGGATGACTGGAAGAAGGGGGAAGAAGAATAAGAGGAAGGGGAACGCCATGAAGAACTACGCACTATTGCCAGTCCTGGCCGCAGCCGCGATGACCGCACTCGCCACTTGGGGTGTGGGCCTCGCCGGCGAGGCTGCCCTCAGCCCACTCCCGCAGGAGCAGGTGGAAGAAGCCTATCCACGTGTACCCACGGTCTTCCTCGAGCCGCATCCAGGGCCTGCCGGCCCGTCCCTGCAGCGCTCAACGACGGCCGGCTGGGTAAACATCCTCATCAACAAGGACGCCACACAGCAGGTGCAGAATGAACAACAGGTGGCTGTCAATCCTCTTGATCCTGATAACCTCGTCGCGGTGTGGCGCGACTTCAGATTCGGATACCGCAGGGTGGGCTACGGATACAGTTTCGATGGAGGCCTCACCTGGGGTGAGGGCCTGTTCGAGGAGCCGACCTGGCCCTGGCATAGCGATCCGGGCGTCACAGTCGATGCCGACGGCAACTTCCATGCTGTAATCCTCTCCTATAATCAGAGCGCGAATACGAACGGGCTCTTCATCTTCACTTCAACCGATGGCGGAGTGACCTGGGGCGATCCGGTGACGGTCGTCAATGGCGTGCCGAATGTCTTCGAGGACAAGGAACTGATGGCATGCGACAGGACAGATGGTCCCCACAGCGGGAACCTCTATGTAGCATGGACGCGGTTCTATACGACGAGGATCCTGATGGCCCGATCCATCGATGGAGGCCAGTCGTTCCTCGATCCCATTCAGGTGAGTGATGGAACCGGCGTCCAGTGGCCGGTCCCTCTTGTAGGAACAGATGGAGAGGTATATGTCGCCTGGGTCGATTACTCTCCTGATCGCATCGCACTCGACGTCTCCTATGACGGCGGCGCGACGTTCGGAACGGACAAGGTCGTTACGGATGTGGAGCTCGGTGACGGGTACATCAATGGCGACATCTGGATCTTCTCGTATCCGGCTATGGACGCCGATATCACAGGCGGCCAGTACGACGGGCGGCTGTACGTAGCCTATGCTGACTATGGTCCGTCCTGGGACGTGGACATCTTCTTCCGGTACTCTACCGACGGGGGGACGAACTGGAGCGCTGCTCATCGATTGAACGATGACCCTGTCGCAAACGGGTGCGACCAGTTCCATCCCTGGCTGACTGTCGACGAGACAGGCACCGTGAGCGTCGTCTGGCTCGACCGCCGCAATGACCCCTACAACCTGTGGATGGACTGCTATGTCACTCAGTCGACGAACGGCGGCCTGGACTGGTGTCCGAACGTCAGGGTCTCAACCGTTTCCTCTGATCCCACGGCCGGGCAGCTCGATGCAGGTCTGCTCGGCGAGTACATCGGGCTCGCCGCAGTCGAGGGAAGAATGAACCCCGTCTGGACCGACACGAGGCGGGGACATCAGGACGTCTTCACGTCGCGCCTCTTCCTGAACGCCGACGTGACCGTCGAGCTCACGCCCGATACCACGACCGTTCCTCAGGGAGAAGTCCTCGGGTACGACGTCACGATAGAGAATCAGACTGCCGAGCCGAAGACGGTATGGGGGCGAGCGATCGTCTTGATGCCCGATGGGTCGCCGTACCAGGGGAACCCGGTCGTCGAACCCAAGGCCATTCCTCTCGGGCCGCACCAAGTACGCCAGACGCACATCGAGCACGTAGTACCGAACCTGGCGCCGACAGGCTGGTACATCTATATCGTTCAGGCGGGAACACCCCCTGACGACATCATCTATGAGAGCTCGTTCGAGGTCGAGATCGTCTCGGCCGACGGCCGGTGAGAAGGCCGCTCGTCGATACGAGGCCCTGCGGAGAACGTACATCGGGCCCGACATGAAGGCGCCGTGGCGGCCAAAAGGAATGTCCTGGCGTGTGGGCGATCGCCTGACGCGGATGCAGTCACTTGGTGTCGTGTGCAGCCGGACCATCTCGTAGTGCATCGACCATCGATGGGGGACCGAACCTCCTCATAGTCGAATCGACCATGGAGGGAGAACAGAATGAAGACCAGCCAGCCGGAAAAGCTCCTGCTCGTCATCCTCTCTCTGCTCGTCATCCTCGGATGCGCGCCCTCTCGGCACCGATACAGAAAGGCTCCCGAAGCGTCGGTGACTGTCGAGATAACCAACGTCGACCACGTCCGCGCGCATGCCGCCGCGGAGGAGTTTCTCAACGCCTGGGTGAACCGGGACGAGGAGAAAGGACTGAGCTTGCTCGCGACACGTGTGAGGGCCCTCTACGCAGAGGAGGACCTGAGAGCATACATCTCCGGGGAAGATGACCCCCGGCATCACTCGTATTCGATCGGCCAGGCAGAGACCCTGCCCGACGGGCGCATTCGCATCGAGGTCGAGTTAGCCCACCTCAATCTCGAGGCCGATTGGAAGGTGCTGTGGCAGAGAGAGGCTCACATCACCATGGAGAAAGATGCGGGAGGACGCTGGCTGGTCAGTGAGTTGCCGTAGGAGAAGAACGGGCAGGAGAGATCGCGAACCATACAACGAAGGGCGCCGCTCGGGCGCCCTTGCCGTATTATCCGTCTCGGGAATGTTGGCATCCCTTAACGCATCATTCTCCGTCCAAATGTCAGGACGAAGAGTGCGATCATGAACGCCCCGGCGAACGCCTCCATCATGGCCACATACCTGGCCCATGACGTGGCATCTGGATGCCAGTCGCCGTATCCGACGGTCGTGAACGTGATGACACTGAAGTACAGGTAGTCGAGGAAGCCCGCCCTGCCCTCGGGTACGGCTCCATCCGAACTCGGACTCACTCCCCCCGATATCCAGTACAGGAGCCCACAGAGGACGATGAATGCGACGGCGATGCCGATCACACGGAGGGGGCGCTCGCCGTATCCGCAACTGATGTCGAAGAAGAGAAGTTCGAGCCACCTCCGGGGGTCCTTGGTGGATTTCGCCTGCCGTTGGTACCGTCGTTCGCGGAGATAGTACTCGCCCGCCCCTCCGTAGTCACCGGCCTCCTGTGCCCGTGTCTTCGCCATTCTGCACGCATCCGCACCGGCACTCGGCCAGGCGAACATCGTTCCCACCAGGTCGAGTTCCTGGAGGAATCGTGCACGATTGAGCTGCGCAGCTCGATGGAATTCGACATCCCGAAATGAGGCGGTGCCACGGAAGGTAGCGCGGGGATAGAGAACCGATCCGTAGAAGACGGCGCGGTCGAACGAGGCTGCCCGGAAGTTCGATCTGGCGAATCCGGCCGTTCCCCTGAACGTAGCTCCCTCGAAGGAGGTCTCCAGCCAGTCGAATGTCGCATCGAGAAACCAGACGTCCCCTTCGAACCTCGCCTCGTCGAACCAGACCCCGCGCTCGAATCGCGCCCCGAGGAATCGAGCGTCTCCGAGGAAGGTCGCGCCCCGGAACGAAGCATCCCAGCGAAAGGTGACTCCCTCGAACCCGGAGAACCCGGCGGGAAAGACACATCCGTCGAAGTGGTAGTCCGCCAGCTCTATTTTGCAGCGGACGGCGGCCTCGAATGCAGCGAGAGGCTTGGACAGAGTTGGATCGTGGAGGATGCAGAACCCCTCCTTCGATCCCTCCCATGCGGGCTCCTTGCACTCTCGCAGGTGTCTTGGATCTTTATGCTGACACCGCTCCACGCTCACACTCCGGAACAGTCCGATCGCTAACTCGAACGCAAGATGGCCGCTCTATCCGGAGGCGACTCGCCTGATACCTACGGGTCGCTCCTCGGGGCTCTAATCGTCTCAACGACGGGGGACATTCTATCTGATGGGCACGAACCTGTCAAGGAGGGCAATCGCTCCTCCAAGCCATAGCTGCCAACGCGTTGTGGTCGGCCGATGGCAGGACTGCCTCAAGGCGAAGTGTCCGTTCTGTCGGGCCAGTGTCCACTACGGCGCAGTATCTGGAGAGTCTTCGGCCCGCAGTTGAGGAGAAGGTCGATGAGCGAGAGGTTGGAGATGAAGTCGCCCCACAGTTGAGGGTAGATAGGTGGAGCGTACGAGAGATAGTGAAGCGCGATGCCCCGTTCTGAGAAGATCTGTTCATTCAGGTATGGATGTGCCCGCCTGCTGACGGCAAACGTATCCGCGCCCGCCTTCTCGCACATCCGCACGAGGAGCTCGGAACCCCTGCCGTAGGCCCCGAACTCCGATCCCAACCGAAAGGGAGTGACAACGCCGACCTGATCCCGCAGGTAGTGGAGTGCCTCGAGATTCAGGTCGAGGAGGCGAGTCCACTGACGCCCGTACAGCCGTTCGAAGAATGGCATGTGCTCGCCGAAGTACGGGGCGTTCGAATATGCATGTTCGATGCTCGCCAGGTGCTTGTGCCGCCAGATCCGGTCCTCGGCGATCTCCACATCCTTTATCAGCTGGAGACCACGGCCGGCGCGCCACACCGGCACGGCCAGCCAGCGCTGGCCGCCTGCCATCTTTATCCGATTGCGATAGACCCATGAGGTCCCGCGCGGGAACTGCACGTGGTCCAGGAGTAGGAAGAGATCGGCGTGAATAGCCTTATGGAAGAACCCGGGCCAGGGGAGATAGGTTGGCTGGTGGCAGGCCAGAATCATCGGTGGCGAACTCCTCTCACTCACGGTGCCAGTACACGGTTCTACCACGCCTCCTGAGAGTAGGTCAAGGACGAACCGGCTGGCGCGGCGACAGGCTCTGACTCGGCGCCCGGTTTCGGAGTCGGCGTCGGCGCTCAGTTCGGCACCGCGCGCTTAGCTCCGCACCAGGCTCTCCTCTCGACATCATGCTCTCCGCTTGGCGCCCAGGTCTTGACCCGGCGACTGATCCCGATTGGACGCACGGCTCCCGAGCGGATGCTCAACTCTGCACACAGCGCCCACCTCTCGAGGGGACGGCCAACTCTGAGCTCCCCGCTGAAGTCTGAACACGGCGCCCAGCTCTCGGGGCGGCGGCCGAATCTGAGCTCCGTGGCCAACTCTCGATGCGGTGCCTGAACCCGAGTTCCGCGCCTCTCCGTCCGGTCTTAAGCCCGTCCGCTATGATAGTGGGTTCTCGCGCACCTGAGCGGCCCTTGACGGGCACAATGTTGTCGTGTACCATGGCGCTACATAGCCATACTACCAACCCCTTTCCCATCCCGGAGGAAGACCAATGACCAGCGCCTGCCGATGTGCGATGGATCTTCTGCCGGACCGAACGGTCCGGTCCCCATGGCTCGCAGCTATCTCGGCCGGGGTCGCCCTGCTGTTAGTGCTCGCCTCGACACCCCGCATCGCAAGCGGTGAGGCGGAGCCTGCCCCAGAGGAGGCCGCCTCCTCGCTCCGGGAGCAGGCACGACGCATGTACCTCATGCCGCCCGATGTGGTGCGCGACATCGAACCCAGGACCTATTTCGGAGCCTATCTGGAGCGAGTAGAGCCCGACAGCCTCATCCTTCCGGAGGGGGTGAGGTATGAGACCGGAGTCGGGATTGACCGCGTCGTCCCCGGATCGCCTGCCGAGGAGGCGGGATTCCGGGAGGGCGATATCATACTGAGCCTCGATCAAGAGAGATTCGGGGCCGATCCCGACGAGGCCGTGAATATCCTCTCGAAGCGGCTCAAGGAGAAGAAACCCGGCGACCGTATCCGCATCGAGTACCTGCGAGATGGACGAGTGCGCAGAGTATCCGCTCCCCTCGGGACGAGGCCGATCCTCGACATGCCGTCAAAACCTCACCCCGAACTGGCGAGCATCTTCCAGGGCCGCCGGGACCCTTCGATGGCAGAGCGCGCTGTCGAGCAGTTCGACCTCCTCGAGGAATATGCCGAGGTCGCAAGCCAGACCGCGGCCGTGGCGGCAGTCGACTACAACCACCGTCAGGTCCTGCCCGAACGGCCGAACCCGTTCCGCCTGCAGGAAGTGACCTATCTCCTGCGCCGACCCACAGAGTTGGCTCTCGTCTCCGATGGAATCTGTCGGTCACTCGAGGACGAATTCAACACTGAGCAGCGCAACACAGCCGAACTCGTGATTCAGGCGGCGGGCCACCTGGATGAAACGGTACCCCGCCCTCCCTCGCCGCCGCGCGATCTGGGCCTGGATGGCCTCATCGGTGTGATGGAGAAATCCACCAGAATGATAGGCGAGGCGCTCGACGAGCTCACGCATGAAGAGATGGAGCTGGCCCACCGCCTTCTCCCCACGCTCCTCGACTATGAGGACGACTGGGAAGAGGCGCTGGAGGAGATCGAGGATGAAGGTGCGCGCAAGGCGGCGATCGCAGAAAAGGAGGAGGAGCTTGCCACCCTGTTTCGTGCCGCGCTGCGCGCAGACCTCGGCCGCCTGTTCGGGGCTGCCGCATACCTCAGCCAGCTCTCCGATCCCCCTGCCGCAAACCGGATCCGGGCGACGCTGGCCGATTTCCCCGCAAAACCCTTCCCCCAGATTTACGAGCAATCATTCCTCGGGGACATCCGCCTCGTCCGCGAAACGGACTTCGGACTCGTCGTCATCGGCGGTCCAGGCACCTCGGTCTACCTCGCAGATGCGGCCCTCATCGTCGATCTCGGCGGCGATGACTACTATGCCAACAACGCCGGCGGAAGCCGGCGCGAGAGCCCCTGCGCCCTTGTCCTCGATTTCGATGGGGATGATGTGTACGCCTGCGACTCGGCAATCTCGCAGGGAGCAGGTCTCCTCGGCGTGGGGATCCTCATCGACTACGAAGGGAACGACACATACTCGGCGAGGAACGATGCGCAGGCCGTCGGCCTGTTCGGCGTCGGCATGCTCATCGACCTCGCTGGTAACGACAGCTACAATGGTGATCAATTCGTGCAGGGAGGGGGAGTCATCGGCCTCGGCCTGCTGTGCGAGGGCGAGGGAACCGATACCTATCGGGCCCACTGCTTCTCGCAGGGATTCGGCTACGTCAAAGGGCTCGGACTGGTGCTGGAAGTCGATGGCGAGGATACGTACTCTGCGGGCTGGAAGTACGCCGATTTCCGCATACCTGACCGGGCGTTCGACAGTATGTCGCAGGGATTCGGATTCGGCATGAGGCCGTGGGTTGTGGGCACCGGAGCCGACGGGGGCATCGGGATACTGCTCGACAGTTCGGGACACGATGTGTACATGGGCGATTTCTTCTGTCAGGGATCGAGCTACTGGTACGCCCTCGGCATCCTCCTCGACCGGAGCGGAGCCGACCGGTACCTGTCCGGCAACTACTCACAGGGAGCGGGAATTCACCTCTCAGTGGGAGCTCTCATCGACGAGGAGGGAGACGACCAGTATACCTGCTACGACGCCCTCTGCCAGGGCGCAGCCCACGACTGGGCCGCCGGCCTCCTCCACGACGTATCGGGGAACGATCTGTACGTCGGACACCACCTCGTGCAGGGCGGCTGCGGCACGGTCTCGATGGCGATACTCGCCGACGGTGGAGGCGACGATACCTATGTGGCCGGCGATGTCGCGCAGAGCCAGGGAGCCGGAGTATGGCGTGACATCCGCGAGTATGGATCGATCGGTATGCTCATCGACGGCGGCGGGGAGGACACGTATTCCGATGCACGCATCTCCAACGGCGCGACGATCACGAAAGAGACCTGGGGGATCGTCATCGACAGCGATACGGCCTCAGGCGACGCGTATGCGGAGTGAGGTGATCGCTACGCATCCCGCCGCACATCTCAGCCCTCAGCCCGGGTGACGCGTATTCAGGGCGCGAGCGCCCATTCGTGAGCGCCTGGCGGGATGTATGAGAGCGCAGCTATCAATTCAGATGGCAAGTGTGGCCCTCCCTGAGCGCCTGGCGGGAAGTCCGGGAGCGCGGCTATCAATTCAGATGGCACGTGCGGCCCTCCCTGAACGCCTGGCGCGGAATCCGAGAGCGCGGCCATCAAATCAGATGGGAAGTGTGGCCCTCCCCGAACGCCTGGCAAGGAATGCGAGAGCGCGATTGTTCGATCAGAAGGAGATGACCGGCCATCCGAGAACGGGCGAGCCGCCGTCTGAGGAAGAGCGACAGGTCATCGAAGAGAGAGGATCGACATGAACGATCAACCACGCGACTGGACGCGGGAAGAGCTGGAGGCCGAGTATGTCGGCCATATGACGGTGCGGACCGTACCGGTGAATATCAGGATCGAGGCCAAACAGATGATTCTCGACCTGTCACGCATCCGCAACCTCCTGGAGAGCGCCCGCCACATCGCCGTGGAAGAGTGTGAATGTCGCCACCGCGTGCAGGGATGTGATGGGCCGCTCGATGTCTGTCTCTCGCTCAACGACGAGGCGACGGATATAGTCGATCGCGGACATGGTCAGATGATCTCACTTTCCGAGGCGCTCCGCGTGCTCGAGCGATCACACCGAGCCGGGCTCGTTCACCTCGCCTACACGCTGGAGGGAAGCGAGGAGATCGATATCATCTGCAGTTGCTGCCCCTGCTGCTGCCATTCGCTCGCCGCCCTGGTCCGGTTCGGATATGACGGTCACATCATCCGCTCCGACATGATCGCCTCCCGCAATGATGAGGACTGCATCCGGTGCGGCACCTGCGTGGAACGCTGCAGGTTCGGCGTGTGGGAGGAAGTGAATGGAGAGGTGGTGCCGGACTTCACGAAATGCTTTGGCTGCGGCGTCTGCGTCTCAACCTGCCAGGGGAGCGCGATCGCGCTCACCCCGCGTTCCTAGCCGGAACAGCTCCTCCTAAGGAGCCTACTTTTGTGGATCAACGATGTGTGAAATCCCCGACACCGGGGGCCGCATCAGGAGTTGGACTCCCGACTTTGCAAAGGGCAGAAGACTGCCCTTGTACGCCGCAAAAAGTCGCGAAATAGCAGATTCCCTTTCCCCAGTCTGTGCTGCGGTCTGCGCTGTCCCTCAGGACTCCATGAGGGCGGCTCGGCCGGATGCCCCATGGAAAGAGGTCCCCGTGAGAGAGCGGCCGCGCCTCGACGAATGCAGCCGCCTGCAACTGCCCCTGGATTCGCTCACCGGCCCGTCCGGTGAGCTCTTGATGTGGGCCCGAACGAAGCTCGCTGACGCTCAACTCAACCGGAGCGTCCGAGGCCGGGGATGCTCCGCGCCCACTCCGCGATTACCGCCGCCTCCCTCCCGGATACCAGCCGCGACATCCAGAGCGCGGCCAGATAGACGGCGATGAGCCCGATGGCCCCCGCCGCATGGCCTACGCCGTCCGGGGGCAACACCCGCATCCCGAGCAGATAGAGCGCCGCGGCGAGGAGCAGAATCGCGAGAGCGCGGCCGGGAGCATAGGGTATACGGTAGCACCGCTGGGAAACGACGTACATCCCGACGGCCAACGCACCATAAGAGATGAGAGTGGTCCAGGCTGCACCCATCATACCATATCTGGGGATGACGAGAAGATTGAGCCCAAGATTGAGGAGGGCTGCACCGCCGGCGACGAGCATGTTGAACGATGTTCGCTCGGCAAGCATGATGCCCACAGAGAAGACAAGATAGGACCCGTAGCAGATATAGGAGGCGAGCACGAGCGGGACGACAGCAGCCGCGGGAAGGAATTCAGGGGGGGAAATGAGGCCGATTATCTGGCGTGAGAAGAGCGCGATGATGAATGCGACGGTGACGAGTATGAACGCGTACAGGCGGAGCACCGAGGCATAGAGAACGGGCGCGTCAGGCCGCCGCGAGACAGAGAAGGCATACTGAGGCCAGGCGAGCTGGAATGCCATCAACACGAGGACGATCACCATCCCCACCTGGTAGCCGAGGCTGTACAGCCCGACCTCGGTGAAATCCGCCAGCCGCTCGAGATAGTACCGATCGGCAAGGGTCAGGATCCACAGAGCCAGTCCGGATGGCACGAACGGCAGCCCGAACCGGAGCATGGGAACGACGTCCCGGGCCCGGAAGGCCGATCCGACGTCCCGATAGAGCTTGGGCAGGGCGATCGCGAGGGCCAGGGTCGGACCGAGGACTACCGCCCACAGCGCTCCCTCGATCCCGAGGCGGAGAAGGGCAACCAGGATCCACGCGCCGACCACTATCGCCGCCAGCCGCCCCAGATTGAGGAGAACGAATTCTCCCGATCTCGCCCTGGCTCTGAGATAGATGAAGGGGACGCGCACGACTGTGCTGACGAAGACTCCGACGAGCACGATCGAGACGAGGCGCGCCTCGCCCGATGACCCGAAGACGAGCTGTGAAAGAGGCTTGCGGAACAAGAGACCGAGCACCAGGGCCGCGACCCCGGTGAGGGTGAGCACCCACAGAGCTGTGCTCACCACCCCCTTACGTCGTCGTTCATCATCGTACTTGTAGTAGAATCGAATGACCGCGGAGTCGAACCCGAGCACGCTCAGGACCAGAACGAACGAGAGGAAGGTCTGCGCGATAGTGAACTTGCCGTACCGTTCAGCACCGAGAAGGTGTGCATAGAGCGGGAGCAAGATAAGGTGCGCGACGCCGCTCCCCAGGTTGCCGATTCCGTACACAAATGCGTGCCTGAGGAATTGCGAAAGTGACGTCGCTTGATCGCGAGCTGCCGCTGATTCCTCCGCTGATCCCTCCGTTGATCCCTCCGACGCCCTGTCATCGCTCACCATCTAGCGCGCACCTTCCTGCCCTCCATCCTTCCCCTCGAATAGGACTCCGTGCTCACGATATAGCCGATAGAGCTCCCACACGACACTCAGGGGATCGTGGCGGCGCTCGACCCATTCTCGACCCTCAGCCCCTTTCCTCCGCCTCAGATCCTCGTCCTCGATGAGAGTGACGAGCTGCGACTCGAGACTCCGCCCATCGACCCTGACGAAGGGATGATCGGGGACGAACTCTTCATACTCGTCGGTCATGTCAGTGCACGTCGGAATCCCCATCGCCAGAGTCTCGAGAGAGTTGACTCCGTACCCGGTCCCGGCGCGGTTTCCGACCTGCTCGATCGCCAGGTCACAGGTCGCCTTCAGCCGGAGGGCATCGCGATGGGGCATGTTCTCGATGAGGACGAGCTCGACATCGAATCGCCTCTCGAGTCTCCTCACGACATCGATGATGACGTCACTTCCCTTGAACTGTCGTGCTGTCGGCGAGTGGCAGATGCGGAGCCGCGGCGGACCCGGCACAACACCCCCCGCCTCGCCACTGAGGGTCGAGACTGCCGTCGGGCGTGCAGCATCGGGGCGAACCTCCTCACGGATGCGCCTGCACTGAGATGAATCGAACGGCAGGAACAGGTAGCGGAGCCTAGGGTACAGCGCAAGATGATCGAATTCGCACGTGAGGCTGAGATCGGATGCCTCCTCAACAGCCGGAATCGCTCCCCTCAGCCTCAGGTCGGATCCATAGTACATCGTGACGATCTTCTTCCCGGCCCCTTTCAGCCGGGATAGGACCTCATCGCCGAAGATGAAACAGACGCCCCCGTCCAGCTGGTAGATGTCGTAGTCCGCCAACCCGTGGCTGTCCCATACTTCAGTAAGCTTGCCCATCCACAGACGGTCGCGGAATCGATAGAACGAACGCCCCGCTGGATCCCTCGGCTCCCACCGGCGGAGTGTCTTCACCTCGGTCCCCGGACGCCACCCGTAGCGCAGTCTCTCCCACCGAGCCAGCCGCTTCAACGAGAAGATCGGCCGCGAGCCGAGAAGAGGATAGTTGAGGCAGAGCTCGTCGGCATGTCCGTACCGGCTCGGGGCCATCGTCACAAGCAGGCTCTTGTTGCCCATCCTTCTGTGGGCACGGACGAACTCGAGCTGTGGTCCGTAATTCTGCGACGCAAGGTGGAGTATTCTCGGCATCTGCACTCCCCACTGATCCTGTAGATCAGGATGCCTTATCCGACAGCGAGAGGCAGACGGAAGGCGTGGACCAAATAGAAATGAAAGATCAGATGCGGCGGGCGCTCGCTCCCTGGCCCGGACCTTTGCGCCCGGAGGCGAATGCCCCCGGGTGCGTTGAGTCAGGACTCCGACGAACGAGCGGGCGGCGAAAAGAAGGGTCTCAGGCGGCGGTAGTTGTCCGCCAGGCTCTCAGAAAGGACCTTCGTATCGGCGAGGATCGGCATGAAGCTCGTATCACCTGTCCATCTCGGAACGATGTGGACGTGCACGTGGCCGGGGAAGCCCGCACCGGCACTACTCCCTACGTTGATCCCGACGTTGAATCCGTCAGGCCCGAGGGCCTCTTTGAGAGCGCCGAGGCTCGTGGTCGTGGCGCGAAACATCTCCAGCCACTCCTCATCGGTCAGTCCCTCGATGTCGGGCTCGTGCCGAAATGGAGCCACCATGAGGTGCCCATTGTTGTACGGAAAGCGGTTCAACATGACGAAGGTCAGTTCCCCGCGCCAGATGATGAAGTTCTCCTCATCGTTGTTCTGACGGGGAAGCCCGCAGAAGATGCACTCCTTCCCCATCGATTCGAGGATCCCTTCAAGCCTCCACGGCGCCCACAGCTTCTTCACGCTATCCCTTTCTT
>SMTZ1_10001633_pt1 | contig 30670 bp, 28 predicted proteins | sample DeeMarSWOR136_30_FD_25667 | JGI IMG/M metagenome (IMG submission 25667) | reverse complement strand
TGTTTCTTGGATCAAAGCCAAGGTCGATGTGTCCGAGATCCAAAAGGAGGAATTGCAGGGGGACACGCATCAGCCACCGGTCCAGGCCCAGTGCGTAACCAAACAGGATATGACCCAGTCGTTGTTTCTCGCTTTGCGCCTTGCGTGTGGGGATACCTAATCGGCCGGTTGCGACGCCGTGAATCCAGTTTTCAATGTAGCGAAACGTGCTATGGTGACAGTCGGAGGCTGTGTGAATTCCCGACGCGATGGCGCAGCAGGTTTTGTACAGTTCCTGTTTCTGCTCATCCTTGAGCGTATCGAGCGCTTCTTGATATGCGGCGGGATCCCAGGGACGAATCTTAGGAAGTCCTGCAAATTCTGAAATTTCTGCATCGAGACGGGGACCGCGTCCGTTTTCATCATAAAACACATCCTTTCCCAATGCCTCCATGTCCTGTAGTTCGGAACCCTCCAGGGAGGATTGGGGGGCGGTCCCCGTGTAGCTGAGCTTGATGAAAAAGTCAAACGTCAGGAGCATCCGATCCAGCATCGTCCTCTGAACCTTGCTTAGGTCCGAAACCGCACCGAGCCATTCGTAGGACCGGTTGACAAATCCCGCCGCCTCCGGGTGCGCCTTGATGGCATCTTCTCTCGGTTCACCCCTTAGATACGCATGTAATACGCCGTGGATAGTCCTCATACTTTCCATTTGTCGCGGCTGGCTGGTCTTCAGCTGGCACCCCATACCCGAGCACATGCATCCGTTTTTGAAAGATGACCGTTCCAGTTTCCCCCGAGCAATGGCAAACAGTAACTCGTCCACCGTAACCGGTAGGCCGCTGTCACAGGGAATAAGACTGGTGATGTGGCAGCGAAGGAGCCGAATGTTATCCGTCAGTGGTCCCAGCTTGCTCTGCATGTCACGAAGGTGCTTGATCGTGTCGTCCCATTCATCTTCCTTCCATTCACCTTCCTCATTCGGAAAGGTCCAGGGAATGGTAGACCACTGGCTTATAAGGTTGCCATCCTCATCTGAATAGAGTATAGTAGTCATTTGGGTCTCCCGGACGGGCGTAGAGGAGGTCTCTCCGGTGTACACCGCTTCAAATCCAGGGGATACCTGGTCGTACGGCACCAGTGTATTTTTCTTCTTAGCCATGATTGCTCCCTTCATAAATCGTAACCATAAAAGACTGCCGTTGGGTTTTTGTGATCGGCAAACCAGCGGTCGTTCGTGCCGCAGACGCGAAAACCGTTATAGACGAGCAACTCACAGAGAGAACAGTCATGAGGATTAGGGGGGCCGAAGTGCATCATGACCCTTGCCCCGATATCCACGCCATCTTGTTCCAGGCCCAGAAATTGATGATCCCAAGGCCAACCACTACTCCGTTGTCATCCTCAATGACCAACCACTGAGTGTCCTCCCGCCTGAGCAGTTTTTTCAGTTCCTCTGCGGTGCGCACGCAACTGAACTCTGCACAGCGTGCAGCATCACTTGCTTTTGCCCGGCGAATCTTCACATTCCTACTCCCGGTCTCAGAAAATATCCTTTCGCAAAGCTTGCCATGCTTTGGGCCGCCGCTTTGGCATAGTCAGCCCTGGACAGTGTGGCTCGCCTGACACGCCGAATCGGTTTGCTGTGATAGGCCTTCTGAAAAGCTTTGACGCGCTCGATGTCGCGGCTGCGCCAAACTCGCCAGCCACGCCAATCACGTTCAACATCGGGCATGAGCCCCTCCTGAATCCATCGGAGCAGTGTGCTCTTGCAAACACTTAGTCTTTTAGCAACTTCAACTGTAGTATACATTTGGTTATTCCTTATTAATTTAAATATATTAACTATATTAGTCTTACTATGCTATCTCTTAATGTCAACCACTTTTTTCCTTTTTTTGAGATTATTTCAAGGTTGCATTAATAGGATATACAATCCGTTTGTCTTTAAAGTGGCAATCGACTCAGAACCTTGGTTACTCTAGCCCTGGATACGCCGAGGTATCTTGCTAAATCAGCCTTAGATTTGATGCCGTTCGTGCCGATTAGGGCCTGCCATTGCTCTGCTAACTGAAATGCTTGGACTTTAATCTCATCTCGCGACGTTTTGGCCTTTCTCAGTCTGTTAGAGGCCGGATTTAGGGAGAATATGACCGATTGATACCGTCTATAAGCATAAAAAGTGAATTTCATAGTGGCTGAATGATTTATGCGTTCAGTTTCTAAAGTGTTGACCGGCCAATACTCAGGAACGCATATGCGTTGAGTGTATGGACCGGGGAGTTGTGGTGTTCTGGGTGTACATATTGGAAAGCGAGGCCACTGGAAAGCGTTACGTTGGGCACAGCAACGATCTGAATCGTCGCATGGCTGAGCACAACGACCCCCATCACAAGATTTCAAAATACACATCGAAGATGCTTGGGCCGTGGCGACTTGTCCATTCGGAGCAGTTTGACAGCCGGTCGCTGGCCATGAAAAGGGAAAGATGGCTCAAGTCAGGAGTGGGCCGAGATTGGGCCAAGAGGCAATCCGGTAGAGCGAGTCCGCCTGTGGCGGATTAACCGCCAGGTTGTAGGTTCGAGGCCTACTCGGGGAGTTACGTAAGACGTTGTGGATTAAGTCCTTACGACCCCTTCCAAATTAATTCCTGAATTAACGGCATTTATTTGTACGCAGTTTGTACGCAGAATAATCCCATTCGCGTGTAGTTCATGTCGAGTTTCGAGGGATGAAAAGGAATGACTCTCCTGCTGGGATTTGGTGGTATTCTAAGCTGTATGAAACGTTCATAGGACCGTTTCTAAAAAGTAGTACCTATCTGCCTAAACCAGGGTGTGAGGTCTTCGTCAGCAGCCAGACTCATGAGATGGATGAACTGCCGGGTATCCACTCGATTTCCTTTAGGCACTGCTTTCCTCACCTCACTCATGAACCGCTTGACTATCCCTGGATACTTCTGCTCAAGACTATGGATCACCCATACTCCTTTGGAAGCAACAACCCTGGTATGTTGTGAGGTGATATCCACCGAAGTTCCACCTGCCTCGGCCTGCTTCACCTGCTGGATAGTCTCCCCAAACCTTTCGTCAGCTTCCCTGTTGAATCCAGCCATCCTCCGGGCCTTAATGCCGAAATATGCCCCAAAAGATGAACTGATCAGACCGTGATACAGGCGATGTGTGAGTTCCTGGGTAATCACGCCGAGCATACTTGCTCTCTTTGCACGACCCGCATCAAGAGTCTCATCTTCTGCTAGGACTTGGATATTGATAGTTCCCGAAGCCGTCCCACCATAAAAACCGGGCAACATCCTGACTCGAGTGTTTCGCTCAAACGCTACTCCAGTGTTTTCCTCAATACATTTAGCCGCTGTTGCCAACAGTTCTCGAAAGACGGGTAGTCGCGGCTCAAGGTCTGGGTGGTATCCTATTATGAATGGCCCTTCCTTGACAATATGGCTACTTTCAAACACTGCCTTCTGTGTTCTGAAAGATCCAGTCTTAACGGATGATTGGTTCTCGCCAAGCCATTCGAGGATCTCTTTGAAGACTGAACCCATATTCTCAGGAAGGCCCCTGGGCGCAGTCTCTCCCCCTATTGCGACAACTTTACCAGCACCGTGTTCGAGTACCAACGCCAACACATTCGCCCGATTATCTGATACCAACACTTTCGACCTTGGGTTAATGCTCTTAAGGAAACCGAGCCGCAAGCCATCGCATGCTTTAATCACGTCCATGGATGTATAGGGACCGAAGCATGGATGCTCTGTTGCATGCAGTCTGACCGTACGTCTCCGGCCCTCTTGTCCTACATGTGTGAATGTTATGCCGAATCTTGCTCCCAGCACATTCAAGGGCATCCTGTTAAGAGGTAGACTTGGAATACGCAAGCTGTGCGATGTGCTGGTGTTTGTCTCATTCCAAATAGAAGCATTTCCCATTAACAGCAGTCCACATCCCTCTCTGACGAATTCTTCAAGTACGCGAGCTTCTTCCTGGGTGTATGTTGGATTAATCCGCTTGTAAGTGGGTCGGTCCAAACTCCCTGTATTTATGACGCATACGCGGGCTTTAGTCGGAACCGCAAAAACGTCTGTTTGCTTGAGATGTTCGGTCTTAATCGTATCACAGAAGGACGGAAGAGAAAACGTTTGGTCTTTCGTATTTGGGGCATTCACAAACTTCAAAGTGCCTGCATGGTTTCTGTCTATGAGTACGTTGATTGGTCTTGTCGCACCTATAATCTTCTCAACCAGAGAATTGGCCTGTTCAGCCCATTTGTCGTCCATGACAGACTTCTCAGTATACCGCTCCCATTCTTTAATTCGCTGTTGAAGGAGTTCTGGGTTTGGATAGACCTTCCTCCTTCTCGTTATCAGCACAACAATGCTGTCAAATTGACGCCGAGCGTCTTCGATTCGACCCACTGCCGAATATGCTCTGCCCAGATGAAAACGTGTATAGATGTCTTTCTTCAGTTGTTTTCTGAAGGCATGCTCTAACATAGTCACAGCATCTTCATTCAAGCCGTTTTTCAAGCACCATAAACCGAGATCGTAGTGACCATCCACATCGTCATCGGTCAGACCCTTCCTCTTCGTTTCGAATTGCCTGCGGACTGGACTTGGGTCTCGTTTGACTGACGTGGAAAATCTCTCCGCCTGAGATCCATTGCTTGATAGAGCAGATGTCATCAGCAGTGCAGCGACTCCAACAGCCCCCAACAGATAACGTGTTCGTCTCATTTCGTAACCTTCGGAAATCTCCATATCCCAACAACGGAGAATTGCCATTTCTCCTGTTCTCAGCAGGCCCAATTTTACCACAACTCAATCCCGTAGTCGGGCAGATTGGGGGCCTTTGCAGAAAAGGCTTGGTGGAATTCTATAACTCCCGTAGGAATTCTATCGCAAAATGATAAGGCCAGAAGATTCTCTTGTGGGACACCTTCGTGTTTTAGACCATCAGGGCTTTTAAAGCCAAAGCGTTTATAAAAGTTGGGCTCGCCAACAAGAACACAGCCCTCAGCCTCTAAAGCTCTTAACAAGGATAGGCCCTCATTAACAAGTTTTGTTCCAATACCTTGTTTCTGGTAATCAGGCAAGACAGAGACCGGGCCAAGACCATACCAATTCTCACTTCCATCTGAAAAAGTTACAGGCGAAAAGGCGATGTGCCCAACCACTTTTTCCTCAAGCTCGGCAACAAGCGAAATTGCCAGGGCATTTGCTGCTCGCAGCGCATTGATGATAAATTGTTCCGTATTATTACTGTATGGATGATTTTCAAAAGCGGCTTTTGTGACGTCTGATATTGCTTCGATATCGGATGCGACTTCATTACGTATAATCAACATTGAATCTGCCTTTACAATCAAGTGCCTGCTCTTTGCTTTACGCTCAGTTGTTTTTTGTGGGAAAGATTATATCATCAAATCTTTGATTGTTAAACTCCAAGGTTCCTCTTAACTAAGGGTGGTTCTATTTACCGGTCTTGCTCTCCCCCTCTTGTGGTCCCCATTGGCAGGCACCTTATCGAGTTCATCCCTGTATGTCGTCCGACGCCAGATTCGAAACACCTGGAAGTAATCTGTTTCCGAGTGCGCGGCTTGTGTGGGGTAGTCTCATCCCGTGAGAGTCAAGGGCGGCGGTAAGAACCTCTGCGAATTCCCATTCTGTAAACAGAGAAAAGGCAGGTGTTTTGGTTGTCTGTAAGATGCGTATAAAGACGCACTGACAGGTAAGTTGAGTTGGTGACATCGTTAGTAGAATGGCAAAATACGACTTCTTAATAGCTCAGGAATGAGGTTTCTATAGGTTCGAGCCCTACTTGGAAAGTCGTGGTGTTTTGGGCGTACATATCAGAAAGCGAGACGGCCGGAACGCGTTACATTGGGCACAACAACGGTCTGAGTCGTAGGATGGCTGAGCATAACGACCCCCGTCACAAGATGTCGAAATACACGTTGAAGATGCTTGCGCCGTGGCGACTTGTCTATTCGGAACGGTTTGGCGCCGGTCAGCGGCTATGGGGCGTGAGCGCTGGCTCGAGAGTGGCACGGGGCGGCGATGGTTGGATGACAGGCTTGGTAGAGCTGTCAGTGCCCAGTATAAGCTCGGAGCTCAGCCTTCCTGCACAACCTTCAGCCCCATCAGGTGGGCTAAGTGGCGGATACTCTGTGTGTGGTCACCGTAGTAGGCGACGCGGTGCAGAGAGGCATAGTAATCCTTGGCGCTATCGCCGAGCGCGCCGCCGCCCCAATTGGCGAGCAGCCTGTCGGCGTCGTCCACTTCGGCCACGAGTTCGGTTCGGCAGCCTCGTTCTTGGCCTTTGGGGACCTTGGGAACCTCGATGATCTTGCCTGTGAACATCAGCAGGGTGTCGAGGTGGACCAATTTGGTGAAGGTGATTTCTTGCCCGATGCGATAATGGACCTCGGTAACCGCGCCACCGCGGGCCTCGGCGTGCCGGCGGAGCAAGTAGGGCGCCTTCGGGCCGGTGGGGCCCTCCATTTTCAGCGGTGCGGAGCAGTGGGAGAGATGAAAGGCATTCTTGGCGGTGTCAACACCGCCGGCATTGCCCAGGAAACCGGCCCGGTTGAGCGCGTGCTGGAAGATCAGCATTGTCAGCAGGCAGTCCATATCCCCGTCGCAGGCAGCGGGGATTCCTCGGTCGTTCAGGCGTGAAAACCCCAGGCAGGGAAAGCCTCGCGACAGCCAGCCCATGCACGTTCCGACACATAGACCATCAACGCGGTTCTCGGCGATGAGTTGGTTCAAGGTCAGACTGGCCCGCGCGGCCTTGAGGACGTCCTCTTGGTTTGGCTCGACAGTACCCTCTGCCTCGTCAAGCCACCGCTTGGCCTCCGCTTTGGCGGCGCGGTCGTCCACGCTGGCCATGACTTCGTCGTAACGTCCGTCGGCGATGGCGACCATTTGCACCCCCAACCTCTGTTTTACTTTTTCGGGCGTGTAGGACTCGGGCGTGCCCTTGAATGGCGGAGAGACGAGTACCCGGCTGCGTCGCAACAGCGGGACTACCCTGAGTAATGACGCGGCTCGTTCCAATTCGTCGTAGTCGCTGCTGTTAAACAGGGTGATTGGGTGTCCCTCCTGGCGCCACGGGTTCACCAGGCACCAATCGTGCCCGCCGATTACCGGCATATGGAAGACGGCCACCGGTCGTCCCTGTTTGAAGATGGTGGGCATCACCGCGTCGTTACTGTTGAAGTTGCTCAAGCCAAAGATGTCTGCGCTGATTGCCAGCACGGGGGCATCCGGACCTGCCTTGTCCAGCAACTGGGCGGTCTGCTCGGTGGTGCTCGCCCGGCCGATGACGAAGTGCACGTTGCCCAGATTTTTCTCGGCCTGGGCCAGACGCTTCATCACGGGCGCTAGATCCGCTTCGGACAGGCCCCAGCTTCTGCCTGCGGGCTCGCCGGCAATGACCACGCAGATCCGAACCTTTGAGTGGGGCGCGGGTGGGGGGCTCGACGCGTCGCTCGCGGCCGCCCAGTGACCCGCCGCCAGCGCCATCCCGCCCACTGCACCTGCCCCGATAAACTGTCGCCGAGTACAATGCGTACACATGAGTCGTCTCCCTATACATCAATATCTGACTATTGTCCGTTTACCAGACCACTACTGATGACAGACCGAATCTTCAACGACACACACAACTATATAGGTATAGTCTTGGTGATTCCAGTGAAGAATTATTAGAAAACTATTCCCGGTGGCGCCATCGTAGCCCGCGGTTCTGGCGGCAGATTGCGGCAGGTGGTGCAGAAACGGATACAGTCACGTCGCGAGTTTTGACGTCCTTGACATTTTTGAGAACGATGGGTCCGGCTGTGTGGGGAACCTGCGGACAGCGAACGGCGTCAAGGGAAAGACGGTCAACGTCTTCGCAGACGATGGTCGGGCGAAGGTCCTTCTTCACACAGTAAAGACGGACATTTTCGAGAGCGATGTCTCTGGTATTTTTGGCGTAGAAGCCCCAAACGGGCAGGGGGCGGGCATCGACACCGGGCTTTCGAGCGGAGGCTTTGGCCTGTTCGGGCGGTTTCGCACCAGCTTTCGACGGAGACGGCTGCACGGTAGACCCCTACGGCCATCAGGTGGGCGACGGTGATGTCGTCGGCGGTGTTGCCGGGCCTCTTGAGCAGGACCGTTACAGGCGAGGCGACATTCTTCATAGTGACATCCGAAATCAGAACGTCTTCGAGAGCCCCATCGCATTTGTCCCAGCCGCCAGGCTGTAGGATGATGCCGGAGAGCATGTTGTTGCGGTTGGAGGTGCGGTGAGGATGCAGGCCCGGGCCGTAGAAAAGGCAGTCCTCGACGACCATGTTCGTAACCGGGCCGATGATCCGAATGCCGTTACAGGAGCTGTTGACGACGCAGTTCTTGATGAGCAGGTGGTCGACGTAGCGTCCTGCAATAGAATCGTCCCCGGTGAAGAATTGGCAGTCGGTGATCGTTAGGTCGCGACACGGCTTGTCGATCCAGCCGCGAAAGTGGACACCGTCCCAGCCACCGGTGACCTTGACTCCGCGGACATCAATCCGTTCGGAGAATTCAATCATGATGGCGTAGTTTGCCGAGTCCTTGATCGCGATGTCGCGGATAGTGACGTCGCGGCAGTTGCCGAGGATTATGGTATGTGGTCCACGCATCTTCTCCTCACCGCGCGGGTTGAAGACCTTGTTGCCGTCGATGACGCCGGGCCCGGCAATGGTCACGTTGTTGACATCGACAGCAAGAATCAGCGCGCTGTGCCATTTGCCGAATCTTGCCTCGGGGGTGTTGGCCGGGGGCGTGAAGTACTGGTAGTCATCCAGCTCGGTCGTGCCCACCAGAGTGGCGCCGGTCTCGAAGAAGAGGGTCACATTGTCTTTGAGGTGTACGGTTCCGGAGATATATCTGCCTGGGCTGAATCGGACCTGCCCGCCGCCGGCCTCGGCACAGGCCTCGATAGCCTTGTTAATTACGACAGTCTCGATCTTCTTGCCGTCACCTATGGAACCATAGTTGCGTACATCGAAAACACCGTTGGCTGCACTACTAAGGCCGGCAAGGGTTGTATGCAGGATATAGACGGTGAGTGCGATAAGAACTATCCGAGATAAACGAGATTCTCTCATGAACCTTATCCTTTCATCATAATGACTTGTCCGATCCGGATACGTATTGCCATAGTCTGGCGTACGTGCAGGTCTTCAGTCCCAGCTTTTGAACGTGAGTAAACGTCAACTCCAGCATTTTCATATCCGGATCGAATTTCGCCAGCGACCACGGATGCCAGATCAGAGAGACGAAAGGTTTTTCTGTGTCTGTCGCCTTATCCAGAAAGACCTTGTTCACATCAAATTCATCGTCTGCGGTCTTGCAGAATCCGCGTGGTATGGCCTCAGGAAAAGGCGGAGGCCACAGCGTCAGTCTTCTCGGCCCCCAGCGGTTATGATTCTTTAGCAGATTCTCGTGCCAGCCGTGGCCGGGCAGCTCGCATATATCAGGAAAACCTTCGTCATCATAGTTGAAGGGCTCGCGTAACAGGGCGGGGAGCGAATAGTCGGGTCCCCAGAGCAGACTGCTTACATATTGAAAGCCCGCCTCTTTGATTAGCTGCAACACTTTCGGCTCGCCTCTGAAGGCGTTGTCGAAGCCGCAGCCGGGGCGCAAGCCGATGCAGGGCCGTTCGAAGACTCGCTCGACAGCCTCTTTTCCTTTGAAGATTTCCTGTCGTCTGACGTCCATCGAGACAGCCGGGCCGCAAAAGTCATTGTCGCGCAGCATCTTATGTGTGTAGGTGTGCGAGGCGATTTCAAAAAGCGGGTCGTCCAAGAGCTTGCGATACTCGGCCGGATTGGCATCGAGCGTCCTGCCAAGAATGAAGAATGTCGCCGGCATTTCAAATCGCTTGTGGACCGCGACGATCTTGCGGCATGCCGCAAGACACGCCGGCGACTCAGTATCATAGGCTGCGACATAACGCGTTCCTGTTTGTCTGATGGCCTGACCTTTGGTCGGGTTGAGCAGGATAGCTGCCCCGATGCCGCCTGCAATCGTGGTCGTAACAAACTCTCTTCTGGATATTCTGTGCATGTGACTCACCTGCCTTTCATACGCTATGATGATAGATCGTAGCTCTCACATCCTGAATAATCAAGCCCTTGGAGGGGAATTGGACAGTTTTAGAGCGTCAACTTACCTGGGTGTGGATTTTTATTATGGTACAGCACGGCTTCGCTTGGAGTATGTTGGGACCAGCGTTCAATAATTTCTGTGCGGAAGATCCGAGATTCCTCCGGGCAATACTATTTGGTATTGCTCTGAGCATAACGGGGGTTTTTCTGCGAAAGACTCTCAAAATTTCCGATGGCAACCTGAGCGTCGAGATTCGCAGACTGGAAGAAGCAGGTTGCATAAACGTGGAGAGGATTCTTGTCGACCACAAGCCCAAGACATTTTGTAAAATTACCGGCAGGGGTAGAAGGCTGTACAAAATCTAATAAGAAAAGTCGAGAACTTAGCAAATCTGATGGGGGGACATGAAGGAGGCTCGGGAGATTAAAGATGGTTGCTGTAATTGTAATAGGCTTGAAGAAGCCTCTACAATTTCGTCTTAACATCTTTGCTACTGGTGCTCTGGTTCAGGAAAATGTTGGCATTAGGTTCAGGTTGCACGATAGCCAGAGAAAAACTACAAAGGCGCTGGTGAGCAGGGCATAGTGAAGCCGCTCGGCAACGGTCCAGTATTTCCTTATCCAGGCGGAGATGTTTAGAATTGCTGTTATTGCCGTTAGTGCGATGCTGAGCACCGGGATGTAAATCAAGATGCTCTGAGGAAACGGCAGGGATTGTGGCAGGCCGTTGACCGCAATGAATTCCAGAGCTTCGGGTGTCAGCAGCAGAACAAACAGATATATCACACAGAAGAGGCTGTTCACACCAGCGACAACCTTTGCTACTGCCGGTAATCTGCGGCGTTTGACGGGCTTTTGGGCAGTTGGAGTCTTCACCGGTCTTAGTCGCCTCACAAGAGACATAGATATCCAGGTAAGGACACTCAAGAGGAAAACAGTGGCGCAGAGCCAGAGCGCGATCCTAAATTTAGTGTAGCTCACCGGCTGTGTGGGCGGGATGGCTGCGTAGTCTATTAGCAGGTGTTTAACCGGAGCTATTGTCTTTGCGACGACCGGCAGGGCCTGTTTCCTTTGGCCGGTATATGCCTGCATGATCTTGGGCATGAGCCGAAAAGGGGCGCCGGAAGTTGTTCGAACGTCGATGCCGGGGAGATATATATTTACCCTGTGCACGATGACTGTATTTATGCGAGGCAGGACGAAGAGTTTTTGTCCGCCGTAGCCGCTTGCATAATAGTCTCCTTCCTTCATTCCACAGAAATCGTCCGTGACTGTCCACCACATGTAGCCATAGCCAGTGGCGGGCTTGCCCGTGTCGGAATAGGAGCGGGTGCTTTGTTGAATCCAATCAGCGGGGATAATCTGCCTGTCATCCCATTTGCCTTGCTGGAGAAACAGTTGGCCCAAGCGGGCCATGTCGCGGGCTGAGATCAGGAAAGGATAAGCGGGGTGAATAGAGAAATTTTCTTCGTAGCTGTACCTTTGTTTTTCACAGATGTAATCCTGCGTACGGATTGGTTCGGCAATACGCCTTTTGAAGGCTTCATAGATGTCTTCGCTTGTCTGCTGCCGGAAGATTGTTCCCAGAACGTTGAAATCCCAGTTGTTGTAGTACCAATTTGTTCCCGGCTTGTGTTTTCCTCGCTTCGGGCGTGCATCCCGCATCGATTTGACCTCGGCGGCGGCTGGGATGTACACGCCCGAGCGAGCCTTCAGAAGGTCTATTACCTTGGCTTGTTTTTCATCTTCGGTGAGCTGGATTCTCTCTTTGATGCCGAGTTGCTCCAGCCTCAAGGATGTGTCGATTTTGCCCTCGGCGACGTATATGCCGTAGAGGGCGCTGAGCAGGCTCTTGCGCGTCGAATGGGAATAGATGTTGTTCGCGGTCTTGCCCCATTCAAAGACTACCTTTCCATCTGTCACGACCATCAAAGCCGACGTTTTGAGTTTCTCAAAGTCCGGCTTCAGGGCTTCGAGTTTTTCCGAGGACCAACCCAATTCCTCAGGAGCAGCCTTTTCCCAGAAGCCGGACGCTGCCTGGTCGGCCGAGTCAGTGACGTCGAAAAGTCTTATTCCCCACCAGTAATGATCCGGCGGAAGGCTATTCCAATTATCGAATGAATGTGAGTCATCGGACCGGTAGTGCAGCCTGTATGTACCGGCGGGAAGTGGTACGATGCGGTCAACCTTGCGGTTCTTCCCGGCCCCGCCGGCATGCTCAGTGAATATTCCGTACATCTCCCAGACGAGCTCGCCGGTGTGGGCGTTTTCAATCCCGCCGTAATCGAACATGACATTCCGGACGCCTTCTCCGATGGCATAAACGCGGACGGGCTTGTCTTGGTCGAGGTTGAACTCGACAGTTTTGTACTCGTTGTCTGTGACGTTGTCGATGCTTGCAATGACCGGCAGGTCACCGAGGTCCTCGAACTCGTCACGCGTGAACACCTTTATGTAAGCGTCGATCAGCCTCCTGGCGTTCTCGGCTCTGCCCATGTGGTAGTTAAGCGAAAGGTTGCAGATCATTTCCCTCTTGAGCAGTTGCCTTAGGTCTACATCCGTAACCTGTGCGAACTGTGAGGCGATATCGTTGGCGTCTGTTTGCCAGTCGATTTGTGGAGCCGGCTCGGTGAATTTGTCGTTGAAAGCAACGGTCTTGAGAAATTCCACGGCAAGCGGGGAATTGAGAACGTCACCATCCCCGAGAGAGAAAGGCCGACTGAGATAATCTGTGTTGGCAAATACGACAAACGTAACGTTCTGCTCGGGGACCTTGAGAATCAGGGCCGAATAGCTCACTTCCCAGCCATAATGCCAGAGGAGCTTAGTCCCTGCGAAGTTCTGAACGAACCAGCCAAGACCGTAGGGCAAAGTCTTGCGAGAATTGGAGACGGCGGCTGCAAACGCCAGTTCTTGCATTTCCTTGCTGATGAAGGCGTTGTTGTCGATTGCCCTATCATATTTTGCCATGTCGATAACAGTTGATATCAGGCCAGTCGATACGCTGAGATGGTCCGGGTTAGGATAGTTGTTGGGGATTACCTCGAACGAATCATTAAGGGCATAGGGTTTTGCCAAATCTTTGTTGATGCGTTTGAAGTTCTCTTCAATGTTTTCCGGTATCTTATTTGCTTTGAAATTCTTGACGGCGGATCGGGGCAGCTCCGGCGCCGTATTGTTCATTTCCGTGGGCTTGAGTATTTGAGCAATAACAAGGTCTCGGAATGTCTTACCGGAGGCCTTCTCAACGACCTTGCCGAGAAAGCCAAACCGGTATCCGTTGTACTTATAGTTATTACCCGGCCTACCCTCGGAAGTATGGGTAAGCAGGTGTTTGACAGTGATGCCGGGGTCGTCTGGAATCTTCACGCCGTATTTTTTCACTGGGTCTTCAAGGTTGACTTTGGCCTCTTGGATCAACTTCATGATTATCTGGGATGCAAAGGTCTTTGTCAGCGAGGCAAGGTGATAGGGAGTCCAGGGAGTGGCTCTAATTTTATTCTCCACGTCGGCATATCCAAAGCCCTCAGCCCAAATCAACTGCTGGTCCTTGATCACAGCGGCCGACATTCCCGGAATATGCAGTTGTACTCGGTACGTTTCTAAGCTGGCAGCGAAGCGCTTCAAAATCTCTGTGTCCGACTCTGTCAGATTGTCCGCGAGAATCCTTGTTACAATTTCCTTTGTGTCGCCAAGCTCTTTATCACTGGAAGAGGGTATTGCCGCCGCCTTAATGGGATGCGAAAAGAATGCCGACACCATCAGCAGCCATATCATGTTCTGTTTGACGTGACGATTTCTGATTTCCATTGTAGCTCCAAGCATTTCATCACATCGTGATCATCATCTCTGCCAGGCAAATATACGGTAACGTCATGTGCTTTTCTGACATTGGCAGTCTCTACATTCTTTGTTAAGCAGAGCGACGGAAAGGTTACTGGTTGTCGGACATTTTTTCCAAGGTTTTTCACCATGGATTGCCAAATTTTGTTTCTTAGGCCCAACGTCGCCGCGTAAACTCTTGATTGTACTTGGGCCGATTAAAAGCTGCTCCTGCTTTTGGGTGAACCGTCTCTGCGTTGAGCCGGCGTGCTGTCTCTCGGCTTTAGAAACGGACATAGGGACAATTTGATGGATTCAAAGAGTTGGATTGACCAATTATGGTTTTGCTGGGTGTTGTTTAGCCGTTGAAGTCGCGCCTTGCAAAGATGGCCAGACCAAGTGTGAATGCTACGAAGCAGTAAACCAGCGATACGGCGACCATCCTCCAGGTGCCGGGCAGCCACTGATAGTCTACTCCCTGTGCGACCTGGTGAAATATCCCCCAGGAAAACCCAAGGTACCTTGTAAACACATAGGAGTCGATGCCGATGAAATGTTTGGTGAAATCGATCAGATAGATTGTCCCTATCGCTACGGCGACGGCCTGGCCAGTTTTTCTTACGATTGTCGAGATGAAGATGCCGTATAATACGGTCGAAGCCAACGGCAGCCAGCTCAGGAAGAAGGCTATGAGGAAGTTTGCAAGCACTTCTCTCTTAGCATATACGAGTCCGGCGGAATCAGCGATGTCGCCAAATTGGTAGTGGAGCGAGCCCAGAAAGACGGACATGATCAAAGAGGCGATTGACACAAGCATTGCGTAGATCAAGCCCGTCAGGACCTTCGCCAGGTAGAATTCCCATCGTGAGACCGGAGCGGACAAGACGGTGCGAGCAGTGCCAGAGCTTGTTTCCTCGGCGATAAGCATTGCCGAAAATACTGCGACGAAGATCAGGCCAATATCTGAGAATACCCACTGCATCGACAGGCTGGCGTACCCCCAGCCGTTGAGAGTTTCCTGGCTTGCTATGGCTTTGGTCACGACGAAAGTGAGAACGCAGATTATAGCGGCAGCAATAATGCCAAAATAGGGCAGCTTCGTTCGTGAGGCTTTGGTGATTTCATTGTACAAGAGAGGCGCTACCATGTTACGCATCGTTCTGTTCTCCTGTTATCGAGAGGAAAAACTCCTTCAATGTTCTTTGCCTCGGGATGAGGGCTGAGACTTCATAGCCTTTGCTCAGGAGAAAGCTGTTTAGCCAGGCGGCGTCTCGATTTGCCAGGGTGATTTCAAGCGACCCTGTCGATAATGTTTCGGCATGTTCGATACCATCTTGACTCGTAAGCTGGCTGCAGTCTGGTGTGGCGCCATTGAAAGTAACTCGTACTACATTATCGTGCCGAGCCAAGATTTCTTTTACGTTTCCCGAGGCAATGAGACCGCCGTGATTGATTATGAAGACATTGTCGCAATATTCCTGGACTTCATGGAGAAGATGGCTTGAGATAAAGACCGCCAGTCCGTCCTGTGTGACCCTTTCTCGGAGAAAAGTCAGGATTTCTCGCGTTGCCTCGGGATCCATTCCATTTGTCGGCTCATCAAGAAGTAGCAGCTTTGGCCGGCCAAGTAGCGTCATGCCAAGGCCGAGGCGCTGTTTCATGCCGTGCGAATAGGTAGCTACTTTGTCATTTTGCCGTTCGCAGAGGCCGATTCTGTCGAGTATGTTGTCGATTTGACCGTCGGTGACCCCCTCATGTAATCGGGCGACCAGTTTGAGGTTTTTTCGTGCGGAAAGATACTCGTAAAACGAGGGTGTCTCTACCATCGTACCGACGTGTCGTATAGCCTTTTTGAAGTGATCCCAGACATTATGGCCAAAGATTTCGATCCTGCCGGCTGAGGGACGTACGAGCCTTGGAATCATATAAAGTGTCGTACTCTTTCCTGCTCCGTTTGGGCCGAGGAAGCCTACCATTTGGCCACAATGGACGTCAAGTGAAAGATGGTCTACCGCCCGGATTCTGCCAAATGACTTGCAGAGGTTATCGAGACGAAGAGCTACGTTTGTGGAACTCACTATGAAGGTCCTTTGCTATTCGAAGTTTTAGACAGGAATACGGTAATCCTGCCTTTCTCATAATCTAATAGATAAATGTCGGACACGCCATCATCGTTCAGGTCTTCAACAGATGTCCGGGCGTCAGCCGGTACTTCAAGCTGGAGCTTGGGCTGTGATTCAAAAAAGCCGGTTCTCACAGAACTGAGGTAAATGTCGCTTTCAGTGGGCGAGCGCCTCACTATCAGGTCATTTCGGCCATCAGCATTAAAATCTCCTTCAAGATTAATTACGTCTTCGAAGCTCTCAGAGACGGGCAGCATGGTCCTAAAATCCATTCTAAAATCCGCTCGGTTTGAAAACCCTTCCGGCTGTTTGAAAACTCTTACGGTCAGCGTCCAGGTCATTCCTTTGGAGGCTAAGATTTCCATAAGGTCGCCAGCCGATGTCGGTATGGTTTTCAGCTCCATAAGCACAATGTCCAAGAAGCCGTCATTATTGATGTCGAAGAATGCAGAACAATAACTGGGCCTTGGATAATCCCCCATAATTGGCATTCCGCAACACCTGAGAATCTGATCGGGTTTCTCAGGCAACGTGTGGTCTTTTCGTCTGTAGAATATGATAACGTTTGTTCTAACGCCGATGTCCTGCTGCAGATGCAACAAGATGGTGTCTTTGTTGCCATCTTTATTTACATCCTGCTCCTGGACAAAACACCCCTGCAACTCTTTGTCTTTTGTTTTTTCGAGTACTTCTCTAATGTATTCATTCTCTTTCGTGGGCTCTTTTTGCTCGCGGTCTTCTGATTTGGCCTGAGCTATTGTTCTTATGCGAATCTGCTCTGATTTTCTCGAACCAAGGCTCCAGCTATTGAAGACATCTTTTTCAATTGTCTTTTTGAATTCTAACTCGATTCTCTTAGCGGGTCTGAATTGGTAATTTTCGCCGAGTTCGTAAAGAACGGTATGATCGGCAAAGATCAGCGGGATAGCACTTTTCAAATCTTCTTCTTGTGTGATTAAGTCAAAAACCGTTGGAGTGGTCTGGCTTACGAATACTTGCTTGGCTTCAAGGAGAGTTTGGGGTTGCTTTTCGAAAACGCCGTCAGATTGACGATAGTATGCCAGGCCATTCGCAGTGGAAATGAGTATCTCATCTCCGGGGTGTTTATTGACGTCGCATACTGTGCACCAAGCTGTACCTTCGGGCAAGTCTAAACTCTGGCCGGCGACTGGTGGAAAGCCTGAGGCGTTCTGAACGTAAAAAAACACTTTGCCTTGCCTGTGGACAACCGCCAGAAGATCGGTGAGACCATCTTTGTTAATGTCGTGCCAATACGGCCATAGCCAATCTAACGAAGTCGATGGAACCTGGATGACGTGCCGTTTGAAGGCAGGGACATCGTCCGCATGAACGATGGCAGCGAGTAAAAATATAAGAGAAACCTTGGTAATGCGCTGTTTCATTATCTACTTTCTATTGCTCAGAAAGACTTTCAAGGAGTCTATCTTCCAACCGCGGACCATGAGGTCGCTGATGCCGTCTTTGTTAAGGTCGTCGACGATAAATTGCTCGACATGCTCCACATTTGGAAAGTACATATCGGCTTTCTTGCTGAAGCCCGTTTCTCTTGATCTAAAGAAATACACCGAGACTGCATCCTCTGCATCTTTGACGAGCAAATCACGACGTCCATCGCCGTTGAAATCGCCGTCAAGGCTTATTCGTGTGCTCAAGTAATACCTTTGGGACCAGCTCAAATGTATTCCTCGGTGGCCGAGATGAATAACCAGGTCTTTTTGGCAATCAGGCTTGTCAGGGAACCGTCCATTGTCAAAAAAATGCATCCTGAGGTAATGGTCAATTCTTCGGGCAGTCAGAGACTTTCTTATATCTTCACGTCCCCTCATCAGGCTGTATCCCAATACGATATCCGGAAAACCGTCCCCATCTAAATCGACAATCGGCATGGAAGAAATCCAATCGTTTTTTCGAAAGACGGATGTGGGCTTATCCGGGACACTCCCATTTTTCTGGGCGAAGAAGATACGCACCAGGACTTTGCCTGAATATGTTCCGGGGAGAAACCATGGTTCATGAAGCCAGATGTTTTTAACAAAGTCCACGATTCCATCCTTGTTAATATCTGTCAGGCTGACCCAGGATCGCCAATCCCATTCATCTTTGAAAGATTGTGAGGGCTTTGGTGGAAAAGAGCCATTTTCTGTTTGAGGGTAGATTTCGAATGAGATTTCTCCTTTATTGTTTCTGCATAGTACCAGGTCGTCTAAGCCGTCGCCGTTTACGTCGCCGATATTCATGTTCAGCCGGTATTGTTGTTCATAGCCGGTCCTCTTATATGGCCCCCAAATCTGAGCCTCAAGTGCGTTGTCTAAAGAGTCTGCACGATACCATTGTTTGTCATACTGCCAAATCTCCAGCCTATTTTCCACGGGGACAAATATCGCGGGAAATTCCTTTGGCGTATTAGCTGACAGCGTGAAGAAGACGACCATGGATTCTTCGCACTTTTCGGGGATGAGTGTCTTTCGGCTGATAATTTGCTGCTTTTGCGGCGGTGTCGCTTTGTCGGTATAGGCAAGTGTTGACACGCCGTCACTGGTCATAACAAGGACCTTTTGACCCGAGTCTTTCCCCAACTTTGCCTGCCATAAGACGGCCGGCTGATCACCAAGCGGATAGACCAGATGTGGATCCTTGGGGAATCCGTTCTTACGGTCTTGGAAGAAGAGGATAAGGTTTGGCTCGTCAATCATAATAATATCGTCGAGACCGTCACCGTCGAAATCGGAGAACAGGAGTTCTTCATGTGCCGACCTGAGCTCGTATGAACTGAACGTGGGCTCGGCTCCCACAGCCTGCGGTGACAGTTTGCCTGTCAGCAGGAAACATGAAATAAGAGTCAGGATGTGTATCTTCGTTTTTGTCTTTGCTACTGTCTTTGTCAAGCTGGTCTCTTTTATATCTTGCGATTTATTGGCAACATTGATTTTACATGTTTTGTTGTTTATGTCAAATTGTGTCCACCAGCGAGGTTAACTGAATCGCTGCGACTGCGAAGTGTCGACCGCTTGGTATTGAGAGCGGAACCGACAAGGTTGAGCTCCATAGCATCTTGCTCATAAGATTGACTGAAGCCGAGCAGATGTTGGAGAAACAAGATGGTACACGTCATCCGGTGTAGGTTGGGATTGGGCCGGGGGCACATGTGACCGAGGCCGGCGTTTCGGATGATCGAGAGAGGCGGCCCTTCTGGTTGCCAGGCAAACATCTTTTTGCAATAATGCTATTGTATAGGAAAGGGCGAATTTGACATTGGATACCGGGCTGTACATAGCAGCGTTTCATCTGGCCAGATCGCGGAATGTGCGGGTAGGCAAACTTGGACGAGTAAGGTTTCGGCAAGGCGTGTATTTGTACGTTGGAAGTGCTCAGCGGAATCTTTCGGCACGGCTTCAGCGTCACAGCCGGAAGAAAAAACCTTTGCGGTGGCATGTTGACTATCTGTCCTCAAAGGCAAGGATGCTTGGGGCCATGATGCTTGGTGGTCCACGTGAACATGAGTGCGAGCTGGCAAAGGAACTTGGCAGGATGTTTGAATTATGTGTGCCTGGTTTTGGTGCTTCCGACTGCGGATGCGGCGGGCATCTATTCTATGCGGAAGAGCTACCATGAAATGTGGAATTTGGGCCTGGCCGTCATGGACAAACGACGACACGTACGTATCAGCAAGTTTCTGAGTTACGTTCTGCGGCACCATCCGGGCAGTATTGGCATCGAGCTGGATAGTGGCGGGTGGGCTGACGTGTCGGAATTGCTGCGAGGAGCTCGGCGTAATGGTTTAGCGATTACCGCCGATGAACTGAGAAGAGTAGTGCGAGACAACGATAAGCAGCGTTTTTCTTTCAGTGAAGATGGGGTCCGCATTCGGGCCAGCCAGGGACATTCTGTTGGTGTCGATCTGGGCTACGAGCAGGTTGTCCCACCCGATGTTCTGTACCATGGGACGGCTCAGCGCCGTGTTGATTCAATTTGCCGAGAGGGTCTGTCACGCGGTTCGCGGCATCATGTGCACCTTTCGGCGGATGTGGCCACAGCCAGGAGGGTTGGCCAGCGTTACGGCAAGGCGATAGTCCTGGAGGTGCAGGCCGGCCGGATGAGCTCGGACGGGTACAAATTCTACCTCTCGGCTAACAAGATTTGGCTAACAGAATATGTACCGCCCTCGTATCTCAAATTCCCTGAGACCGATGGGCAAAAGCGAGGCTCCTGAGGTGAGTTCATGATGTGCCGTACGTAACACGTCGGCCGGGCAGGACAGAAAGGCTTGAATCGACGGTTGGAACGGCTGCGCGTCAGTCCGTTATATATCCAAGCCGGAACGGGCTTGAGAAAAACTGCAAAATACCTGTATTTGTCAGGTGGATATGATATTTTAATGGGAGATGAGCTCGCAGTGTAGTTGAGGATATCTCAGTGCGGCAAACCGCCTTGACTTTCTTTGTTTGGGCGGAAGCCTGGAAAGGTGGAGCACTAATGAGTAGGAACATTAATCGTCGTGATTTCCTGGGATTGGCAGGCGGAGCTATCGCGGCAGCGGCGCTGCCTGGCTCCAGAGGGTGGTGCAGTTCAGAGACAAAGCCGAACTTCATTCTGATTTTTGCTGACGACTTAGGCTATGGGGACATTTGCGGGTTCGGTCTTAAAAAGTCGCCCTTCGAGACGCCCAATCTAGAACGTATGGCTGCCGAGGGTGCCAAGCTGACCAACTTTTATGTGCCGACGCCTTATTGTGCTCCCTCGCGGGCGACGATTCTGACGGGTCGATACCCGTTTCGGAACGGCGTTGTGTTTAACCCTGCTCCCGATGGTGGCATCAACGAGGTCGGTCTGCCTGATTCTGAGGTTACGATAGCAGAGGCGCTCAAAGTCGGCGGCTACGCCAGCATCTGCATCGGCAAGTGGCACCTCGGTCACACACTGAAGTACCTCCCGCGGCGACAAGGCTTCGACGAGTACTACGGCATCCTATATTCGAACGATATGCGCCCGGTGCAGCTTGTCGAAAACGAGAAGGTCGTTGAGTACCCCGTCGTCCAGGCAACGCTGACCAAACGCTATACGCGGCGGGCGATTGATTTCATCGAGTCCGCCGCAGGGCGGACCGGACATAATCGCCCGTTTTTTCTTTATCTGGCGCACGCGATGCCACACAAGCCGTTAGCAACCTCCGAGGACTTTTATACGCCGGATACGCCCAATGATCTCTACGCCGATGTTATCCGTGAGCTCGATTGGTCGGTCGGGCAGATCCTTGACAAGCTCAGGCAACTGGGGATTGATGGCAATACTCTGGTGCTGTTTACTTCGGACAACGGCCCCTGGTACGGCGGCAGCACAGGCGGGCTTCGTGGGATGAAGGGCAAGACGTGGGAGGGTGGTCTGCGCGTGCCTCTGATTGCTCGCTGGCCGGGGAAAATCCCTGCTGGTGTGGTAAACAATTCGATGGCTGGTACTATCGACGTGCTGCCGACTATTTTAAGAGCCGCTGGCGTTGATTTGCCCGAAGATCGGGTCATCGACGGCAAAGATATACGTTCGCTGCTTACCTCGGCCCACGCCAAGAGCCCTCACGAAGCACTAATCGGCATGCAGGGGACGAACGTGATGACCGTGCGCAGCGGCAAGTGGAGACTTCACGTGCGCTCACCGGGCGGCGTGGCGGAACGCGGCGAAGACTGGGTAGACCCGCGTGGGCCGGACGGCGTGACTATTCTTGCGCCGTACGAGCAGGCTCGGCCAAGCGCGTATCCGGGCGTGATAGGTGGTGACGGGCCGAAGAACATGATGTTATTTGACATTGAAGTGGATCCTTCCGAGCAGCACGACGTCAGCAAGGAGAATCCGGAAGTTGTAGACCGGCTCAAGGCCATATATGAAAAGATTGTTGCGCAGGTGCCTGAATTTAAGAGGCCGAAGCGATATAAGAAACTGCGACGCATCAGAGGAGGCGACCTAAACTACAGCGACTGACCGGAATTGCCTTAGGCGTTTACAGAGAAACACCTCCATGGGTACTGTTTGAGTGACTCGTGGTTTCTATGCGGGTTTGGAGGAAATTTGACAGATGGACAGGCTGATGCACTCGTTGCCTTTGACTTGCATTTTTACATTGTTTTGCCTCGTGAGTTTTTCGTATGCCGGCGGTTCTGGGGGGCTGGTTCAGTCTGATGAGCCGCCGATTGTTCCGGTGGGTCTGGATGCCTACCGCATGTGGGAGCGGCTGCCGTACCATCGTATCGGAGTCCGGGCCTATATGCGAAGTACGTATGACCGGCAGGGAAACAACCGAAGCGCAGATGCCAGCCACTTTCTGTACCAGGAATCGGACGAGTTCAATGTCACCCTCGATGTGCAAGGTCCTGGGGTTCTGTACTTCAAGCGGACCAACCACTGGCACGGCAGTCCGTGGCATTATGAAGTCGATGGCGAGGATTTTGTCGTCAAGGAAACCGCCACGGCTGATCCCGTAAATGCCAAGAAGAAGCTCGAGACTACGACGTTCGTTCCGGAAGAGCTTTTTCCCAATCCGCTCACGTGGACCTGGTCTACGACCAAAGGCGCAGATCTTATGTGGGTGCCCTTGCCGTTTGAAAAGAGCCTTCGTATCGCCTATTCACGGACGTTCTACGGTACCGGATATTATATTTACCACATCTTCTCACCGGGCATGAAGAACGTCTCACGCCCGCTTAGGTCATGGGATAAAAGGCCTCCAGATCAACAGGTGCTGAACCTGCTCAATCGGGCCGGAACCGACATAGCACCCAAAGGCAAGGGCGTGAAAACTCTTACCGGTGAGCTGCAGGTCAGGCCCTATCAGTGGGTCACTGTCGCAGAATTGGAGGATGCCCCTTCTTCTGTTCGGTTGCTGCGGTTTACTGTGCCGCGGGAGCAAGCATACGATTTTGGCAAGTGTCGGCTGCGGATTACCTGGGACCGTCGCTGGCATGCTTCGGTTGACAATCCCATCGACTTGTTTTTTGGAGCCGGGCACCTCTACAACAGTGACGACCGTGAATACCTGGTTAAGGGCTTCCCGCTTGTGATCCGCTACGGCGAAAAGCATGTTTACCTATCGTGCTACTGGCCCATGCCCTTTTTCCAGCATGCGAAGATTGAGGTCCAGGAGCGGCAAGGATTGACTCTCAGCGGCGTTAAATGGGAGGTTCGCACTGTGCCCTTCACTGATCCTATTAATCATGTGGGCTACTTCCACGCAACCTACAGTGACCATCCTGAGCCGAAGTTGGGCCAGGACGTTGTTTTTCTTGACACCTCGAAGGTCGAAGGCGGCGGCGTGTGGAGTGGCAACTTTGTGGGTATGAGCTGGATATTCACCCGTGACGGCTACCTTCCGACGTTAGAAGGTGATCCGCGGTTCTTCTTTGATGATAGCAAGACCCCTCAGGCCTGGGGCACGGGGACGGAAGAATGGGGCGGTGGCGGTGATTACTGGGGCGGACGCAACATGACTTTGCCGTTCGCCGGTCATCCTGTGGGGACGAGCAAGAGGGCTGCCAAGAATGAAAAGGATTTGGTCAACTCCGCTTATCGTTTCCTGATTGCCGATATTTTTCCTTTTGGTAACCGGGCTGTTGTTGGCCTGGAGCATGGGGGTACAAACACCTCTACTGAACATTATTCCGGAGTGGCGTACTGGTACGGGATTGACTCACCCAGTCTGGTGCTTACCGACCATTTCCATACCTGCGACGAAACGATTGAAATCCCGGAGCATGAGTACAAGTCTACGACTGCAGGAAAGCCGTATATGTTGACCTCGCGCTACGAATGGGGGCCGGATCATCGTGGCGCACGAATGCACTTTGCCGCGGAGCAGGACTACGTGCGGACGATGAAAGGCACATCACAGTTCAAGATGCGTTTGGACCCTGACAACTTGGGGGTAATGCTGCGGCGTAAGTTTGACTATCTTTATCCAAATCAACGTGCCAAGGTCTGGGTCCGGCCGGATAAGCCAGAGGGCGAATGGCAGTATGTCGGCCAGTGGTACACGGCGGGCAGCAATACCTGTGTTTACAGTTACCCACGTTCTGAAGGCGAGTTGGGCAAGACACAGCATACCGTTATCACCGGCAATCGCCGGTGGCGCGAAGAAGAGTTCCTGATTCCGCGTCACCTGACCGAAGGGGTCAAACGATTGGAGATACGAATTCAGCACATGCCAGACACTAAGGAACTCTTTCCCGGTCACGCATTTGCTGCCAAGTCGGCGTGGAGCGAATCACGATACTGGGTTTATTGTTACAAGATGCCAAAGGTGACATTGGGACGATCCGGTCGGTTAGTGGTTAGATAGCAAGTCTCATATCCATCGCCTGACCATCTTCTTATACTCCAGCCAATGCTGGCCAAAAGTGTCTTCAAGCATTGTCTCTTCGACTTTAATGAAGACAGTGTTGATCAAGACAGCAAAAGCGGGGATGACTGCAAACGGTGTTAAGGACCCCATGAAGATTGCGATCCCAACAAGAATCAGCACGAATCCCAAGTACATGGGGTTTCTGGTGACTTTGAACACTCCGTTCGTTACCAAAGCCGTCGATGCTTGAAAGGGTTTGACTGTCGTGTTGTGGTTCTTGAGTGCTCTGTCTGCAGTAAGGTTAATAACGAGCCCTAATGCGAAAGGAATAGCTCCCAAACGGTTCCAGGGAGATGGGATGATCCCGACTACCGGGAACAAAAAGTGTAGGGCCACCATGATCACTATGGACAGAACAAGGTAAGTAGGAGGTAACACTCTTTTGCCCGTCACACTTTCTCCATGTCTATCGCGAGTTGCATTGGCCTGACACTGGATTCTGAATAGATTCTATCATCTTTTGCAGAATGCCATACACTGGAAAACGTGATTTAGGCTGCATTTGGAGGAACAGGGGAGGCGACGGTTTTGGCAGCCCTTTTCGACCATAGTGACAGGCATCGCGAAGAAATTTTTCTATTTTGAGACTTGACACAAGGCTCGAGGCTCAGTATGTTGTTGGCATATGCTAATAACCTTGGGAGCCTTATATGCCCAGACCTTTTAGGTGTAGAAGAATATACCGTAGGCCTGACTCGAGCTATTTCAAGCCAAGAGGCGTACCTGTGCGGTTGTTGCAGGAGATCAACCTGACGCTGGACGAGCTTGAGGCGATGCGCCTTGCCGACTTAGAAGGAATGTATCAAGAAGATGCTGCCAAGAAGATGAATGTTTCAAGACAAACTTTTGGCAATATTATAAGTTCTGCCCACAGGAAAATCGCAGATACTCTGGTAAACGCTAAAGCGATAAAGATTGAAGGAGGTGTCATAGAAATGATTGAGCGACATTTTATTTGCTATGAGTGCAGGCACGAGTGGACTTTGCCATACGGTTCCGGCAGGCCAAATGAGTGCCCTAAGTGCAAGAGTTCCAACATTCATAGGGCGCCGAAGGATAGAGGTTACACAAGAGCAGGTGGACCCTTCGGACGCGGCAGAGGTAGATGTGGAAGGATAATAGAATGAGAATATGTATCCCTGTACGAGCAAACGAAGGTTTAAAAGCGATGGTCAATCCTCACTTTGGAAGTGCTCCCTATTTTTTGATCTATGATTCAGCCAAAGAAGCGTTTGAGATTATCAGCAATAGCGACAGGCATCACAAGCACGGCATGTGTCATCCGTTGAACGTGCTGAGCGAGCAAGGTCTTGACGCAGTGGTTTGCATAGGCATGGGAGCGAGAGCAGTCCAAAGGCTTAACGAAGGTGGCGTGAAGGCTTATAGGACAAAGGCCGCAACGGCAGACGAGATACTGAGCAGGTATAAAGAAGGTATTTTGGAAGAAATTACGGTTGAGAATGCCTGTGTCGACCATAGCTGCCATTGAAAGCGGCTGTTTCTTTCTGACGATGGGGCCATTCAAGTAGATCTGCGGGAGAAAGGGTAGGCGGCCCCGGTTCGTGTCCATGTCGTGCCTCGCTTTTGTGAAGTAGTCAGACTTTAGGCAACACACTTGGGTCTGTGCGTATGCTTTGCATATAGACATTCGAAAGGTATAATGCCGAGCATGAAGGACAAGTATATGAATCGACGTGAGTTTTTGAGAAAGGCGAGCAGTGCAGTGGTGGGAGCAGCAGGGGGCCCATACGTTGTTCCGTCATCCGTGTTGGGCTGGAATGGAGACGTCCTGCCGAGTGAGAAAATCGTTATGGGTGTTATCGGTGTCGGCAGTATGGGAGGTGGGCACGTGCGGGCCTTTATTAGTCATGATGATGTCCGTGTTGTTGCCGTGTGTGACGTTCGGGCAATGTTCCGCGAGAAGGCGAAGAATAGAGTGGATGAACACTACGGCGGTAGAGGGTGCAGGGCCTATCACGATTTCCGTGAGATGCTCGCGGGCCCAGACATTGACGCCGTCGCTATTGTGACTCCCGACCACTGGCATGGGCTTATCGGCATTGAGGCGGCCAAGAATAGAAAGGACATGTATTCGGAAAAACCTGTCGACGTGCACATTGCTGCGAGCAAGGCGCTTAGAGAAGCAGTGAACAGATACGGTGCTGTGTTTCAGTTCGGGACTCAGCAGCGTTCGAGCCGAGACTTCCGCTTTGCCTGCGAGCTTGTGCGGAACGAAAGAATAGGTAAGCTGCATACGATTGTTGTCGGGTCTCTGCCCAGCATGGAATTTGCGAATCAATCGCCCGAGCCCGTGCCCGATCCAGAGGAGTTCGACTACGATATGTGGCTTGGGCCTGCCCCTTGGGCGCCTTACATGTACCAGCGGTGCGCATCAAGGGCCATGGGGACGGAAGGCCTGTGGACGCACATGTACGATTATTCTTTGGGCGGCCTGAGCGGGGCCTGGGGCATACACCATGTTGATATCGCGCAATGGGGCAACGATAGCGACGATACCGGCCCGGTCGAGATAGAAGGAACAGGAGTATTTCCAAGGGACGGTCTGGCCGACACGGCTATCGCGTGGCACGTCGAACACAAGTACGCCAACGGTGTCAATATGATTCACACCGATCACAAGCGTGCTGCAAAAGACTATCGCGAATTTAGCAGTCAAAGACTGCGGTACAAAGGTTGCGGCATACTATTTTTGGGCAGTGAGGGGTGGGTTATCGTTTCCCGTGGGGGCATCGACGCCCATCCGAAATCACTTTTGAGCTCTCCCATTGGTGCAGATGAGATACACCTTGTCGTCAGCAACGACCATCGGCGGAATTTTCTGGATTGTGTCAAAACCAGGCAAAGGACGATTTGTCCTATCGAAACTGCCGTGCGCTCCGATACCATCTGTCACCTGGACGATATTGCGATTCGGCTGGGCCGTAAGCTCAGGTGGGACCCTGAAAGAGAGGAATTCATCAAGGATGAAAAGGCTAACAGGATGCTGACTCGGTCCATGCGAAGCCCGTGGCACTTGTAGTTGTCGGATGGGCATAACCTTGATATTTGAATGGCGTAGTCGGCGCTGAATATCGTATTTCGTGTTTGACAATAGGATGCAAGAGCAAACAAAATGACACAAAGGTCAAAAACTATCAAAGGGATGTCACTTGCGCTCTGGCTTCTGTCACTATTAATAGGCATTTCGGTCGCGGCCATTTCTCCGGAGGACAGGAAAAAGATAGCAGATGCCATACCCCAAAAAGCACCGGCTGTTCCGAAGCTACCGCGAAAGCTGCTAATCGTCAATCTGGATGTTTGGAATGGTGTGGTGAGAAAAGGTCATGCCTCAATTCCGTACGGCAACCTGGCCCTCCAGATGATGGGCCAAAAGACAGGGGCTTACAAAACGGTTGTCAGCAACGATATAGCGATGTTCCGGCCGGAAAGCCTTCAGCAATTTGATGCCGTATGCTTCAACAATACCACGGGAGTAGTTTTCGAAGACCCGAAGCTTAAGACGAGCCTGCTTGAATTTGTTTATAGCGGGAAGGGGTTCGTTGGTATTCATGCCGCCGCTGCCACGTTTGTGCAGTGGCCAAAATACGATCAATGGCCGGAATTTGGCGAGATGCTGGGCGGTTATGAGAATGGTGGCCATCCATGGAAAGCTCATGAATGGATAACAGTCAAGTTGGACGACCCTGACCATCCGATTAATGCTGCGTTCAACGGTAAGGGCTTCAGGATTAGTGACGAGGTATTCCAGTTCCAAGAACCTTATTCACGTGACAAACTGAAGGTTCTCCTGAGCATCGACATGGCCAAAACTGAGATAATCAGTGGGCGATATATTTTACCACAACGCCTTGGCGATCACGACTTTGCGATCAGTTGGGTGCGCGGTTACGGGAGAGGACGTGTGTTCTATTGCTCGCTGGGTCATAACCGCCACATTTTTTGGAATCCGGCAATACTTGAGCATTATCTGGCGGGCATTCAGTTCGCCCTTGGCGATTTGCCTGCTGAAACCACACCGAGCAATAAGCTGACTCCAGAGGCCCAGGCCGAAAAGAAGGCCCGCTGACGATTTTTTGATCTCAGCCAGCACGGCTTGGCCCTGCATACTGTTGGCGAGCATGCTCGAAGCATCGGATTGGTCCGGCACAGGGGGTGTTTAGCGTCCTTGTCTTATGAGGCTGTGGCTTCGCAGCCTTTTTGGCCTGCTTAGGCGAATCCGGTAAAGTGGAGCGGTGGGAGAGGCTGTCTACGCAAAAGACGTCTTGCCTTCGGCGACGTCTGGGGGCGTATCGTTTGTTTGTGTAAAACATAAGAAGGGCTGGGACATGCGGAGGAGAGGAGGGAAATGCGCCCCAGCCCCTCAATTATGGATTTCAGCTATTTTTATTACGCTTGTCAGGACGCAGTGGTTCGTTCAAAACTACCGCGAAAATGCCTCAAAAAATCGATTTCTCAGACATTTACCCAGCTGCCTCAGGCCGAATTCTGCAGTCAGTGCCCCAAAAACGCGGTTTCGGGGGTTGAAGCTGTGGGTCTGAGCGGAAATTTTTGTTGAGCAGCTGAGGTGATGGAGAGGATAGCCCGGATACGCAGCAAAGCATAGCCATGTGGGCTCGCAGTAGCTTATTCTCGAATCGAGGGTGGATGCAAATACGCCGTTTTCAATCAAACCGGTTCCGCAGTGTTTGCACGAGATACATGGGGTTGGTATAATAATCATGTGTAGGCTTTGTGGTTAAACTGGGCCGAGTTGATATTAAGTAGCTCCGTTCAAGGCATTCGTGTAATGTCCTATTTGTTAGACGATGACCAGTGAACGCTCATAGAGCATGGCTGGTCGCAAGCGAGTCAGGCGGTGAGTGAGGAGTCACTACGATGGGGAGAATAAAAGGGTTCACGTTAATAGAGTTGCTGGTGGTAATTGCCATTATCGCTATTCTGATGGCGATTCTCATGCCTACCCTGAACAAGGCCAAAGAGCAAGGGCAGCGTGCGACATGCAAGGCGAATTTGAAGAATTACGCGATTGCGATATATTTGTACACTGGGGATAATGACGACAAGTTCTGTGATCCACGCAGTTGCTATTTCTCACAGACGGCACCTTACTCTGTGGAATCTGGACTGAGCAGTCCCATCCACCTTCGCTGGTGCAACGGAGACCTATACCTTAAGAACCATCCACAATATCGGGGTCCATTTTTCCCCTACTTGCAGGATACGAGGGCTTTTATATGCCCGACTTTTGCCCGTATCGCCAGCAGGGCTTCCGAGGATCACTTTTACCGAGCTGATGCTGGCAATCTTAGGAACTATCTGCCCTGGTACAACTACACCATGAATGCATATCTGGGCAGCCCGGATAGTGGTGTGAAAAACGCACGGGTGCTGAGACTGTCCGAAGTCAGGCATCCTGCGAGGACTTTTGCCTTTACCGAGGAAAGCCCTTTGGTTGATGAGCGGTACAATGTCTCCGGGCTTAACGATACGTACATGATTCCAGGGTCCGATTCAATGATTGCCAATTGGCTTAAACATCCAACCGTTGCTGGCCTGCATCGAAATATCAAGCCCGGGCCCGAGGGTGTGGGCCAGTTCTGGGATGTTATCGCGGGCTTTCATCACGCTCCGTCGGGAGATCCGTTGGGGGGCAGGGGAAACTGCGCCTTCTTAGATGGGCATGTCGAAGCTCATCCACGTGAGGAGACTTTTCCGTTGTCCTGGCCACACTGATTTGACCAACCCCATACCATTCTTGTAGCACAGTCTTAGCGGCCTGCAAGAGTGGCGACGGCAAATTGGGTAAACACATTTCTCAACTTGTACGGATCCCTGATATGAGCAATCTCTGCTGTGCTCATATCCATACAGAGCCCTCGCGATTAGGCACAAGCCCTGACGCCAACGGGAACTCAGCACTATTCTATCCGCCAACCAGGCCGGCGCAGGCGGGTTGCCTTACTGGGGTGTAATGAAACTGTAAGACGGGTTCTACCGGCGTATGTGTTTAGCCAGGGAATAAAACCATCCCCAAAGCCCACGGCTTTGAGGCTGCCCCCCAATAAAACTGACGACCATGTGGCAGCCTCAAGCGCAAGAGCCCCGCCAAGCGGGGTCCAAGCTTGGGGATGGCCGTGGATTTCATATCTGGCTAAGTACGTATCTACCC
>SMTZ1_10000809_pt1 | contig 30672 bp, 27 predicted proteins | sample DeeMarSWOR136_30_FD_25667 | JGI IMG/M metagenome (IMG submission 25667) | reverse complement strand
TCATCTAAACCTGCAAATAGATTATCAAAAATTTCTGATGGATTTATTGATTCATCCTTGATTTGAGGTTTTGGTTTGTTAAATGTTTCAAGAGGCATTGTCTCAAAAGTATTCCTCCTCAACGATTTTTTTTACAAGAATCATTAGATTATAAATAATGATTTTAATTCCAATTTCTATCTGTTGGATATGTCTTTTTATGGAGGTTACAAAACCTCCAAATCTTCTTTTTAATGAGGAGAAGACTGCTTCAATATTTGATCGTTGATTATATTTTTTCATCCATTTACGCGGGTTTTTTATATATCGTTCTATCATATCTGTAAAAGGATTGCCGTACATCAGTTTCGTATTGTAGGTTATAAGGGTTGTAGGAGTTTCTCAAGCTGTGTTGCCTCATGGACTCTGGTTCTTGTGAAATGAAAGCTTATGATCGCTCGGTGTTTCATTTCTATTGCTGCATGAAGTTTTACATACTCATGAGAAGTGTAACGTTTTTTGTTTTGCAACCAGGTTTCATTATAACGTTTTATACTGAAACCTGTTGCATCAACGGCAACGTTATATCTCTTTTTTTAAAAGAAAAAGTAAGTTTCTGATTTAGGTCTTCCAGATATTCCATTGGTATTTTTGCCATAGCACGTTGTATGGTGTTATGATCAGGGATTTTTTTTAAACCTAACATTTCCTGAAATGTTTTGTTACCACGGATTAGACTCTCGATATCTCTGTATGGCATCCCGAAATATACTTTTAGAAGACATATCAAAACCATAGGTTTTGAAGAGTATGGTGGACGTCCATACTGTTTTTTATCCCATGGTTCTTTAGAATCATTGACTATTCTATTGGCTTCTTTTATAAGTATTTCAAATTCTTTTTCTTTTATTTTATTGTGTTTCTTCCAGTTATATACCCTCATTATTACATCCCATCCATGGGGATGTGAATATAAATACATTATTTATATTTTGAGACAATGCCCTATTAAAAGGTTTTTTCTCAAAAATCAAATAATACTTTCATTTACCTTTTATAAAAAATATTAAAACAATACAACTTTGGATATTTGAAAGATGATAAGAACAGGAATTGCAAACCTGCCACTGCATGGCGGTACAGCCCCTAAATGGTTGTTTGAAAGAATGGTTAAACTATCTAAGGGTATAATCGAGGTTTTACTACATGAATATGGACAAGATGAACTTCTAAAACGTTTTTCAGATCCATTTTGGTTTCAATCTTTGTCATGTGTATTAGGATTTGACTTTCACAGTTCAGGTTGTACTACCGTTACTTGCGGTGCGTTAAAAGAAGCAATAGATCCAAACATTAATGGTTTAGCAATTGCTGGTGGCAAAGGTAAAGCATCAAGAAAAACGATTCAGGAAATAGAAGAGATTTGTCAAAGTAATAATTTTTCAAATTTAAATATTGAAAAACTTAAGTATTCTAGTAAAATGTCAGCAAAAATTGATAATTCAGCTATACAAGATGGATATCAATTATATCATCATATTTTTTTATTCTCTGAAAATGGCACTTGGGCAGTAATCCAACAAGGGATGAACAACGATACAAATTATGCAAGAAGATACCATTGGTTCTCAAAATATTTTGATAGTTTTGTATGTAATCCTCATAATGCTATAATTGGTGAAAAAAATCAGTATAACGTTCTTAATATGGTATCAAAAGATAGTGAATCTTCACAAAAATTATGTGTAGATTTAGTAAATGATAATCCTAGACATCTAAAAAATGATTGGGCAAATTTGACAAGAATTGGTAACCAAACAACATTAGATAACTGGAAAAAATCAAATGATAAAGTAAATTATATTCAATTTCTTGACATGCCGCGTAGTGTTAATTGGGTAAAAATAAGAGAAATTTATGATTTTCAACCAAAAAATTTTGAAGAGCTACTTTCTATCTCTGGAGTTGGACCTAAGACAGTAAGAGCGCTTGCATTGATTTCTGATTTGATTTATGGAACAAAACCATCATGGTCAGACCCGGTTAAATACAGTTTTACAGTTGGTGGAAAAGATGGAGTGCCTTATCCTGTAGACAAAAAAGCAATGGATGAATCTATTGAAATTATAAAGGATAGTATTGAGCAGGCAAAAATTGATAATAAGGATAAACTTTATGCTATTAGAAGGCTTAAAAACATTGTAACTATGAATACTAAATAATCTTAGATTTTTTTGTCAAAAAAAGATTTATTATCAAAATAATCAATATAATGTTAAATTTTCTTATAAGAATATTTAAATATAATATATTACCATATATAATATAATATTAGGGGGTAAAATGAACGGAAGAGGTCTTACTGTTAGATTATCTACTGTAGCAATAATATCTTTCTTACTTGTCGCCTCAGTAGGTAATACTAACATCAATATTGAAAATGTTAAAGGCGCTGAGGACAACTCTCGAGGGATTTGGGAAGATAATTTTAATGATCAATCAAAAATCGATCCAAGTCCACCAGGCTCAGGTATGTCTGATAACTATGAGGTTTCTGGTGGCAAGGTAGGGATGATTAATACATATCCTGCCTGGACTGATTCTGATTGGAACAAGATGAGAATAATTACCGTTACAAATAATGCAGGGCAAAATCTTAATGGTTATGCACTGGAAATGACGATTTCATATGACTCTGACATGCAATCGGATTATGATGATTTAAGATTCAAACATGAAGATGATCCTGATAGTTATCTAGGTTATTGGATAGAAAGTTATGATTCAACAAATGCTGATGTTTGGATAAATATACCTACGCTTCAAATTGGAACAAGCGAGGTTTATATGTTTTATGGAAATCCAGGCGCAAGCAGTGAGAGCAGCTTTGGAAGTGTTTTTTCTGATTGGGATGAATACTGGTCCAGTGATGAAAAAATAACAAATCATGCAGATAACGAAGGAACTTGGGACCCTGATGTTTGTTTTGATGGAACTGATGAATTCATTGTAGCTTGGGAGGAAGGACAAGCCTATTATCCCCCTTGGACTTGGGGATTTCAACAGGAAATCCGCGCCTCAATTTATGATTCATCTGGAACCAAATTGGTTAATGACAAATTGATTTTTAAGGATAGCACAACATATTTTAGAAATGAAGACCCATCAATTGCATATGGTGCTGGCAAATGGTTTGTTGCATGGGAGCATTTTGATACAATAGCAAATCCGACTGCTTCAACAATGGATATAAAGGCAAGAACCGTTCAGAGAAGCGGCACTAGCTTAACTCTTGGAACTGTTAGAAATGTATGTACTGAATCTAACTGCCAGGCTGATCCCAATGTAGAGTTTGATTCTGTTAATAATAAGTTTTGTGTTGTCTGGGAAGATGCTAGAAATGGTATGACTAATTACGATCTATATGGCAGGCTTTATAATTCTGATGGCACTGAATATTCAAGTGAAATAGTTATTTCTGATGCAACAAACAGCCAGTGCGAACCATGGATCGCATTTGATTCAGTTAACGGACGATTTATGATTGTTTGGGAGGAAGGAGTTTCTCCATCAAATGGCCCATTTGATATTTGGGCAGGTCTTTACAATGCAGATCTATCTGAGTACAGCTCACCTCAAAAAATAGCCGATGGCAGTTCAGATATAGATTATAACTTCCCATGCGTATTCTTTAATCCAGAGGCTGAGGAATTTTTGATAACCTGGAACTCTGGGGATATAAGTGATGACGATTGGTGGGGTGATGTATACGGAACGATACTTGATTCTGAGGGTGATACAGTTGTTGATACATTTACGATAAGTTCTGGAAATTATGTACGAACAGACATTGCAACCTATCCGGTATCTGGTTTTGAAGACCCATATTTTGTAACATATGATGATAATGATAGAATCTATGGTAAGATAGTAACTGCTGACGGAGAGGCGTCAACTGATGAAATTCAACTTTGTGTAGGAACTGATCCTGATATCCAGGCGGATTGGGCAAATATGGATATCGGCGATGGGAAAGTTTTTGTTGCCTGGGAGGATAAACGAGTGAATTATCCTTCCCAATATGATTTCTACCCAGATGTCTTTGGAAACATATGGGAGCTTCAAACCCAAACTGGTCTATCTGTATCTTATTCTGTTGGCAGTGAGAAAGACAAGATTTTGCTTGCTCATGTTACATCAATTGAAATCCAAAAACCATCAACTGATTTTTGGGATGAATTTAATGCTATTGATGAGGGAGCTGGCTTAACCTATAGCATTTTGGATGGAGCTACTGGCAGTATTCTTATTGCAGATATTGATTCTGGTGACAGTCTAAGTGGTGTCACTGCCTCTTCATTACGGATAATGGCGACGTTTACCAGGGCATCTCCTGCATCTACACCAAAAGTTGATTATTGGAGTGTAAGTTGGATAGAAAATAGCCCTCCTAACACGCCAAGTAATCCTGACCCATCAGATGGTGAGACAGATGTGGATATCAATGCTGATCTTTCTTGGACCTGCAGTGACCCTGACGGTGATTCATTGACATATGATGTGTACTTTGGGACCAGTAATCCACCGCCGCTTGTATCAACAGGGCAAAGTCAAAACACTTATGACCCTGGTGTTATGAACTTTGGAACCACTTACTACTGGAAGATAGTAGCATTTGACATTCACGGTGCATCAACCTCTGGTCCTGTTTGGAGCTTTACAACCTGGTCCAATAACCCTCCAAATGAACCTAGCAATCCTGACCCTGCAAATGGTGAGACAGATGTAGATATAGATGCTGACCTTTTCTGGACCTGCAGTGACCCTGATGGTGATTCTTTATCATATGATGTTTATTTTTCATCGGTAAATCCACCAAATCAGGTATCATGGAACCAGTCTGCAACGACCTATAATCCTGGTACCCTAGATATGGGTACTACCTACTACTGGAAGATTGTTGCTTGGGATATTTATGATGCCTCCACCTCTGGTCCTGTTTGGAGCTTTACAACAATTGGTAATGACCCTCCAAACACGCCCAGCAATCCTGATCCCTCTGATGGTGAGACAGGGGTTGATATTAATGCTGATCTCTCCTGGACCTGCAGCGATCCAAATGGAGACGATTTATCTTATAAGATATATTTCGGAACAGTCACTCCTCCACCATTGAAGGCTCAGGACTATGAAGATACAACATGGGACCCCGGAACAATGCAACTTGAGACAACATATTACTGGAAAATTATAGCGGAGGATGTTCATGGAGCCGAAACCGAGGGCCCGATCTGGGACTTTACGACCGGTACAAACGATCCACCTTACACCCCAAATAGCCCAAATCCAACAGATGGGGCTATTGATGTACCTGTTGATGTATCCCTTTGCTGGGAGGGTGGTGACCCTGATGGTGACTCTTGCACCTATGATTTGTACTTTGATACTGTTACCCCTCCAGGAATATTCAAACATGACCTTACGGGTACCTGCTATGGAATAACAGGAATGAGCCATCTGACGACTTATTACTGGAAAATAGTTTCAAGGGATGTTCATGGTGCTGAAACCGAAGGACCGGTATGGTCCTTTACAACTGTGATGGGTGAAGAAAACAACCCACCGGCAACACCTACTATTACAGGTAAGTTACTAGTTTATCCAAATAAACTATATGATTATACAGTTCAATCAAATGACCCTGAGGGTGAAGATATTTATTACAGGATATACTGGGGCGATAACATGACAGGATGGATGGGCCCATTTGAATCAGGTGAGCCGATTATATTTTCACACAGTTGGACAGAAACCATGACTGCATATATGATAATAGTCTATGCAAAGGATATTAATGGTAATCATTGCAAGAAGAATGGCCAGTTGCTGATATTTTGTCCAAGGGATGTAAAATCAAACATATTATATAAACTTCTTAACAGAATAACAGAGAACCATCCGATATTTGCACTGTTATTAAAGGTAATCTCTCAAATACTGTTTCAGGGTAAATTTCTTAATAATTAGAAAATATAAATATCAAATAGTCCTAAGCTAGTAAAGTGTTAGGTTAAGAGCTCTAGATCATAATTGAAAAAATAAATACATAATTGTTTATTTTTTAGTCCCGATGATAGCTTTACAATTAGGACAAATAAGAATAAATTTATTAGGTTTTTTAGTCATCCAGGAACCCACTCTTCCAAAAACAGGACTAGGAACCATCTTGTTTCTCTCAACAATTGGTTTAGCTGTCTTATGACAGAATTGGCATTCAACTTCTTTATCATCATACTTTTTTTTAAACAACATCAAATAAAAAATATAATTCATTTTTTGATATTAACATTTTTGGGATAAAAAATGTTTATTTTTTCATTTATTCCGATTATTTCTAGAAATTTTCGGAGGAGGTTTACTTTCTATTTCTCGATTTTCTTTTATGTAACGTATTCTCTTTTTTTCAAAATAATGATAAAGAAATGTATAAAATGAACTCGATAATATACAAAATAAAACAGAGACCAAAACAGATAAAGAATAATCCAATAATTTATAATAGACTAAAAAGAAACATAAAAAAAATGAGGAAATAATTATTCCCAATAAAATTCTTATCCTATAACCGCCTCTTAATTCAATATCTTTACTTTCAAATGGCTCCATATAACCTTTACAATAATTATAAGATTCTTAACTTTTTTGGAGGTAAAAAACAAGTGATTGTTTAGACACTTATTGTGTTTTTAAAAATTCTTTCACCGCGGGACTTAATGATACTACTAGTATAACTATATCAACAATTAAAATAGAACACATTGAGACAGGAAAGATATGCCATAAAGATACTGAAGCAGAAAAATGTACAGTATTTAAAAAATATATAACTGGACCTAACCAAATTAATAGAGATATAAATGATAAAAGTAAACTTCTTTTAACCGCCCATTTTTTAAATTTACTTATAGAATCCCACTGGACAAAAGACAAAACAGTAAAAAGCAATAGAAGAATAATAAAAATAAAGGTCCACATTAAACATGCTCCATATAAACCAGGATCACTACTAGGATCTCCTGTTAAAATTAATAAAAGCAAATAAATCACAAAACACAAGATAATAGTAAAGATTACACCAAGAGCTAACCATAACCTCGCCAGTATTGTAATGATTTTTGGTTTATTAACCATCTTTTATCCTAACAAGTTAAATCTTTTAGAGGTTATTAATATTTGGAGATTAAAACTGATACAAATCATATACTAAATAAAAAATTTATGCAATTGAAAGTAGAAATCAAAATTGGAAATAAACAATTGATAAATTGGAAAAAAGTATTAATCTAAAAATTCCCGATACTACACCAACTATTAGGACTTTAAATTAATAAGTCCTTTCTTTTTTTTATTTATTTTTCTTGATAGGTATATAAACGGAGTATCGCAAGCTGCTACTATTAACTTCAGAATATATGATGTTATGAAGATCTGTGCGATAACATCCCATGAAAATACACCTGCAAATGCAATTAACGAAAAAACAGTATTGTCAATAAGTTGGCTTACGGCTGTAGATAGGTTATTTCTCAACCATAGATACCTTTTTTTATGCCTTTTTTTAAGTTTCATGAAAAACCATACATCATGGCTTTGGGATATCAAATAAGCTGTAAGACTTGCAAATGCAATTCTTGGCAGAAATGAAAATATTGCAGTAATATGCTCACTTAAAAAATCTGATTTATCAGGGATGAATTGAATAGAGATCTGCATTACTATTGTTGTTGTAATCAAAACAAAGAAACCTATCCATACAGCCTTTTGAGCCTCTTTTTTCGAATGGTTCTCATTTATTATATCTGTAACTAAGAACAACGATGAATAAATCACGTTTCCCATCGCTGTTACAAGTCCAAAGACCTGGATTGTCTTCATAACCTGAATGTTTGCAAGTATCACACCTACAGCTGTCCAGACATACAACCCTGTTTTTCCAAATAGCTTGTACGCAAGAATCACAATTATAAAGGTTGTGAATAATAGACCGATCCATAATAATTCATTGATCATTTTAAAACAAGAAATTATTTAATCAACTTATAATTTTTCTATATTATATGGGTTTTTTGAAATTTAAGATAAAATCACAGGACAACAATGCCAGAACAGGTACGCTGAGACTAAAACACGGAGTTGTAAATACACCAGAGCTTATGCCTGTTGCAACTAAGGCAACAGTTAAGGCTCTCACATCTGATGATCTAAGGAAATTAGATGCCCAAATACTTATCTGCAATACCTATCATCTCATGTTACAGCCAAATGCCGATGTGATATCAGGACTTGGCGGTCTTCATAGATTTATGAATTGGGATAGACCACTTGTAACCGATAGTGGAGGTTTTCAGGCTTTTTCCTTGGGTCTTGGAAAAGAGCATGCTGTCGGTAAGATGTTTTTCCCAGGTGAAGGCTATCAACAGAGCAAACCCCATGGTAAGTCGATTACTAGGATGACTGATAAAGGAATTTATTTCCGGTCAATTTATGATAATTCACGTCAGTTCCTATCTCCTGAAAAATCAATAGAGATACAGGAAAAACTAGGCGCAGATATGATACTTGTCCTGGATGAATGCACCTCACCCTTGTCAAATAAAGATTATACCAAAAAAAGCCTTGAACGTACTCATGAATGGGCTAAAAAATGCCTAGATGTTCACAATACTGATCAGGCCATTATCGGAATAGTTCAAGGGGGACACTGGGAAGATCTCAGGAAAAGAAGTGCCAAGTATATTTCCTCTTTGGATTTTGATGGTTATGCAATAGGCGGTTCTCTTGGTAAATCAAAGAAAGACATGCATAATATACTTGATTGGGTCATACCAATTCTTCCTGAAGATAAACCTCGTCATCTGCTTGGAATTGGCGTGGTTGAAGATATTTTCGAATCTGTTGAGAGGGGAGTTGATTTATTTGATTGCGTTTCACCAACAAGGATTGCCAGAAGTGGATATTCTCATATCGCCCCACCTCTTGGAACTAGGAAAAACAAGTTTCGAATCAAAATATCATCGATAAATTATACAACCGACCAAAAACCTCTTGATCCAAACTGTGAATGCAAGGTATGCAAGAACTATTCAAGGGCATATATAAATCATCTTTTTAGAACAAATGAACTGCTCGGGTATAATCTTATCAGCTATCACAATCTGTTTTTCATGCTTGAGTTGATGAGAGAAATTCGACAGGCAATTGATGAAGGTTATTTTCTAGAGCTTAAGAAAAAATGGCTTGGACCAGATAAGCTCGGTAGGAGAAATACCAATCTCTAGAAGAATAAATTAATATTGCTTTTAATTTTAATCACTATTTAGAATTATTTATTAACTCACTAACTAAACCTTTTTTTCTAATCAAAATTTGTTTAATTTTTTATTTTAGAGTTTTCGTTTATTAAATTTAATTTTTTATATGCAATATCTCTTAATTCTTTCTTTTTAATCTTTCCACTGGCAGTTAATGGGAAACTATCAGTAAATATAATGTATTTTGGAATTTTATAACGTGCAATTCCTTCAAGGCAATATTCTCTAAATTCATCTTTATTTGCAATTACATTATTTCTAAGTTGTATGAATGCACAAACCTCCTCTCCATATTTTTCACTTGGAACACCGACTACTGCAACATCTTTTATTTTATGATTGGTAAATAAAAATTCCTCAATTTCCCTTGGGTATACATTCTCTCCACCTCTTATTATCATATCATCAATTCTTCCAAGTATTACAAAATATCCTTCGTTATCCATCATAGCTAGGTCTTTTGTATAAAGCCATCCATTCACAATGCTTTTTTCAGTCTGATCAGGCATTTTATAATATCCTTTCATAACTCCATAACTTCTAGCAATCAATTCACCAGGTTCATTAGGTAGTTTTTCTATACTTGTTTCAGGATCTACAATTTTAACCTCGATATGTGGTAATGGTTTTCCAACTGTTTCTACACGTTTTTGAATCGGATCGTTTCTTTGGGTTTGAGTAAGCACGGGTGCTGCTTCTGTTAAACCATAACAAATTGTAATTTCTCTTAAATGCATTTTACTCATTGTACTTACCATTACTTCAATCGGGCAGGATGATCCTGCCATGATCCCTGTTCTTAATGAAGATAAATCATATTTTTCAAAATTCGGATGTTGCATTTCAGCGATATACATTGTTGGAACTCCATTAAGAGCGGTGCATTTTTCAGTTTCAATTGATTTTAAAACTTTTTCAGCATCAAATAGTTCTATTGGAACCATTGTTGATCCATGAATAACACAATTTAGCGTTGATAGAACACAACCAAAACAATGAAAAAATGGGACGGGAATGCATAATTTATCCCTGTAGGTTAAACCCAAATTTCTTCCAACATAAAACGCATTATTTATGATATTATAATGGGTTAGCATTACACCTTTTGGAAAACCAGTAGTCCCAGAGGTATATTGCATATTTATTACATCATCTGATTTAAGGGATTGTTTTCTGTTAATAAATTCATCATCAGATATATTTGAGGATATTCTAAGTAAATCATTAAAATTAAACATACCTTTATGTTTTTTATCACCAATAAAAATTAGATTTTTAAGATATGGTAATTTATCATTCTTGAGTTTTCCAGGTTCATATTCATAAAGATTTGGAATTATTGATTTTAGAATATCTAAATAATTTACCCCTTTAAATTCATCCACCAGAAATAATGATGTAACATCTGATTGTTTTAATAAATATTCTAGCTCATGAGATTTATAATAAGTATTTACGGTTACTAAAATTGCACCTATTTTTGCTGATGCAAATTGTAGATAAACCCATTCTGGAATATTATTTGCCCAAACTGCGATATGATCTCCCTTATTTATTTCCAAAGCAATAAGACCTTTTGCAATCTGATCGCATTTTTCATTAAATTCAGAATATGTTAATTTTAAATTTTTGTCAACATAAACAAGTGCATCTGTGTCTGGAAAATGATATACTGTTTCCTCAAGAATCTCTCCAATTGTATCTGTAAGTATTCTTGTCCCTCCTTTCCTTCTATAAAAAATTCAATTTTCGTCAAATGACGTAATTAATTGTTAGCTCAAAAAATTTATGGTTTTCATACCAATCTATATAACATAAATTATCAATCATGTTTGTATTTAAGTCCTCGGTATCTGAAAGAAAACTCAATCTTTGATTTATTCTATGAGTTCTCCAAAAAAGGTAATTCTCCTCAGATTTTCTCCTTATGAGCCCAATGGGCCCGGCAGGATTTAGAAGGTCCAACGGGAGGGATTTTTAGGAGAGTTTTACGAAAATACATAACTCTAGTTTTTGAGGCAGTTAAATCTATCTCATTAAAATCTTTTTTTTTCTTTTTTTATGCTTATAGGTTATATTTAAATTAAAACATCTTATACCAATTGCTGGATATTTATTGGTAAGGTAAAAAATGACATCAGATAAGACCATAGCTGTAGAAAAAATATCGTTTAAAGATGCAGTTGAAATTGCAAAAAAAGGTACCCATTGTGGTATGTGTAGATTTGATTTTCTTGGAAATGGTGTTTGTCCTGCAGGAAAAAAACATGGTTTTTTAGCTTACTGGCCGCAGGGTCGTATGGAGATCGTGAAACATTTATATGAAGGAAAAGTAATACCTACAGAAAAACTAATTGACATTGTGAATTCATGTTCTCTTTGTGGTATTTGTGATAAACAATGTAATTTTATAACACAATTAAGACCTGAGAAAGTTGCAAAAGCATTAAAGGAATATGTCAATAATTTAGATAAGAGTGAATTTCAGACTGTTCCTGAGGATGATATTCTCCGAGGACTTCGTGATATTGTTGAAGAGGAATGGGCGACTAATGACCCGATTATTATCTCCTCATATATTAGGTCAATAATTCCTCCTGATTCTGAAAATAATTATTATGTTGTAATGCCAGAAAATACAGAGCAAGTATCTAAGATTATTAAATTGGCAAATAAACATAATCTCCCGTATATGCCGCGTAGTGGTGGAACACTTATATCGATAGCTTCACCAACAGTTTTGTCAGAAGCTCTTAGCCTGGAACAAGGTATTGTTATTGACCTTTTAAGACTTAGAAAGCTTGAAATTCATCCTGAGAGTAGTACTGCTACAGTTGGTGCTGGAATTACTGCTTTTGAACTGCAAAAAGAAGCCTATAGGAATGAATTAAGGGCAAATGTTGCAGAAGCCGGAGCCCATATCTGTGCAAATATTGCGTCATCTGGAATTATCTCAACCTGGTTTAATAAATATGGTTGGGCTGCTGATAATTTTATCGATCTAACAATAGTAAACGATGAGGGAGACATTAAAAAACATAGTGATATGGAAATATCCAATCCTTATGCTACTGAGCCCGATTGGACTAATATATGCCTTACTCCACCAGGGATTATTACAGAAAGTATTGTAAAACTTCATCCTGTATTTGAAAATGAAGAAGCGTTTCTAGTTCCATTTGAAAACTTAAAAGATGCTCTTGATATGTTATTGAAACTTGGAAAGCATGATATAGGATTATCACTTGCTATTCTTTCTCATAAATATCTGGCTGAGTTTATTTGTCCAACTCCTGAGATCGCAAAAGACTTTGAATATATTTGTAAAAACTATCTAAAAATGAACTATATAGTAGACGTTATTTGCGACGAATATGATAAAAAAATAGTAGAAGAAATAGCGGAATATACTATTGATAAATCCTTGATAAAAAGTTTGATATTGGGTGCACCAAAGCTTGCTTCTTTGAAAAATAGTGAGTTCTTGAAGTTGTTATCTGAGGAAGAAGATCCTCTAAAAGCTATCTTTGCAGGTCCTATGAGAAAACATTTGGAAAAAGGTTTAGATGCCTCACCTGAGCAAATAGCAAAGGTTTTTGATGAAGATTTGCAGGATTTTTTCAAAGAAGTTTATTCCAAACCTGAAATGACTGATGTTGTTTGGCTTCATGCATTCCGAATTTTACCTTCGCGGTTAATGAGACAGCGGATGTTCTGTGGACAAATGGGAAAAATATGGGCTGGTAATGGAGATCCTATTTTAAAATGGCATGATATGATTGCGGAAGTCTGTGATAAATACAAATTAGAACACGCGCTTGGTTTCATTACGCCTGGAGATAATGGAAATTTAGTGGGTCTTGAATATGATATTTATTATGATCATAATGATTTAGAAGCAGCTAAAAGAGTTAGTAAGGTACTTATTGAAATTACGGAGAAATCCTTGCTTATGGGTGGAAATATCTCAGGTTTTAATTATACGTTTAAAGGCATATATAGGAAAGAACACGTTCTTTATCCGATTCCTAAGCCTATTTCTAAGGATGAGCTAGTTTTATTTAAAGAATTGCTCCAAACCATTTTAGGGGAAGAAATTTAACGGTAAAATTCATTTATTAGAAATGGATTTAACAAATATGTAATATTTTAAATATTTATAGATTATTTACAAATATATCGTGTTAAATATTATCATGGGCCCGGCAGGATTTGAACCTGCGACCATCTGGTTATGAGCCAGACGCTCCGCCAGTCTAAGCTACGAGCCCTTAAAATCTTTAAGGGCATAATACAACTTCTACTACTTAAAATTTAGAGATAAAAAAAGATAAACCTACTACAATCTAATGATTAATATTAATATGCTATCTTTACACTTTTTAATTCTTAATTGATTTCCAGAAGGCCAATAATTCCTTATTTAATTCCGCCTTCCATATTGAAAATTCCAAATCTTCATCTTGACTCATGGGAACCTCCGATTTAGGTTTATTTTTATTTACTCCTTCATATTTTTTCATCTTTACCACCTACTAACGCAGTTCCATGTTAAGATTTGTCAATCTTTCTTTATAAACTTGTCGTGTAAAAATAACAATATGGCAAAATAACCCTTATTTATGGTAAAGTTCTTTAATAAGTCTTAGTTAAACAATGGATTATAAAATGGTAGAGCTGGTCACACTATCAAAATACCCATTCTTAACTACATCTAAAGAGTATGTAAAAGAAAATAATCTATCTATAGAGGAATTACTTGATGATTCCTTGTACGAGCGAGCACGAATGATAGGGGTAGAGCGACTTGATAATGCATTTAATAATAGGGATGTTGGAAACCGAAGCCTGGCAACAGAATCAGACTGCATAATGGAACTTCTCTCTTATCCTATTGCTAGAATGATTGCAGTGTGTATTGAGGATGTCTACTTCAAAAGAAGATATGCACTTGGTGAGGCAGTTCATGCCTATAAAAATCTGTTGAATGAAGATACCTCTTTTCTAATTGACATCTCAAAGGAGTTCAATCTAAATATTGATCATTCTGAAAGCTCAAATAAGATCATGATATTTTTCGTTGATTATCTTCATAATGCACCTACAAGATACAAAGAATGGAAAATGATTAATCGCCATATGGATAAAGGATATATCCAGATATCTCATAAAGAACTTGCAAGGATAATCCAAGAAGCGTTAAGACTTAGGATTAATGATGAACTTGATAGTAGAAGCTGTAGCAATGCAATATTTAAGACGTTTTCATCTGATATCAAAAGGATTCAAAATACTGTGATGATACATCGTAAGAATATTGAGGCCGCACCTATTGGAAAGCTTGATACAAAAAAATTACCGCCCTGTATGAAAAATATTCTTTCTGCCATTCAGGCAGGCGAAAACGTCCCGCATGTCGGAAGGTTTGCACTTGTTGCTTTCTTGAATTCCTTAAAGCTTGGAACAAATGATATACTTAAGATATTTAGTTCCGCACCTGATTATGAGGAGGAGAGAACCCGTTATCAAGTAGAGCATATTACTGGTAAATCCTCATCAACTTCTTACACACCTCCAGGTTGTGAAAAAATGAAGACGTACGGCATTTGTTCACCTGAGGAAATCGATGATCTATGCAAAAAGAAAAGACATCCCCTCAGCTACTATAAGGCTAAATGGTACCAGGAGAAGAATAAGAAATGAAGCATTTTGTTACATTTGAAGGAATCGATGGGTCAGGTAAATCAACCGTATCAAATCTTGTATTTGAAAAATTGAAGTCTCAAGGTTATGATGTAGTTTTGACCTTTGAGCCCACTGATACATGGATCGGCAAATGCGTTCAGAGATGTATCGAGTCAAATACGGACCCATTTGTAACTGCTTTTTCATTTATCGCAGATAGAATTGAGCATTGCAAGAAAATCTCAAAATGGCTTGACCAGGAAAAAATCGTAATCTGCGATCGCTATGCAGAATCAACCTATGCATATCAGGGTGCTCAGATGCAGGGTTTGATAAAAAACCCAATTAGGTATTTACAGGAACTATCAAAAGACCGTATATTAATTCCTGACAGAACATTTGTTTTTGTAATAGAACCAGAGGAATCACTTAAACGCATCCAAAACAGGAATAATCTTATTCCCTTTGAAAAGATTTCATTTCTTGAAAAAGTGCACAAGAATTATCTAAAGCTTGCAGTTGAAAGACGTTTCATGAAAATCGATGCAACAGAGCCGGTAGATGAGATTGTCAAGATATGCTACAAGGATATCATTAAATAATTTTCTTAAAAATATTATGGGATTTTTTTCTGATATCCAATCAAAAAACATAAACAAATCATTTATTGATTGTTTCTATTGATTTTTCTGGATCTGCAAGATTATGTAATGCTTTGATCTGCTCGCCACTTCCGATTACCAATAAAGTATCTCCTGGTTTTATTTGTTCATCTTCAGATATAGAATAAAGAGTCTGATTTCCTCTTTTTATAGCAAGAATATGTGTTTTTGTTCGTTTCCAAATATCTGCTTTTTTAATACTGCTATTGGCAATCTTTGAATTTTCGCTAACATCGATTTGAAAAATTTCAATTCCGCCCTTTAAATTTATCATATCAAGAAAATCAGCAACAAAGGGCTCAATTGCACTTTTGGCAATGAAGCGGCCTGTCATAGCCATTGGAAAGACATAGTCAGCACCGGCTCTATTCAATTTCTCGATGTTTTCCATCTCTACAACTCTTGCTAAAATTGTGATATTTTTATTGATGTTTCTTGCAAGCAGAGTAATAAAGGTGTTTGTAACATCATTATTTGTCACTGCGATTATTGTCTTTGCATTTTCAATACCAGCCTGTACCAATACCTCTTCAGATGCTGCGTTTCCCAAAATTATGTTTGAATCATCATCAAATCTATCTTTTTCATCAATTGCAATATATGATATATCGTTCTTTTTTAGTCGTTCAGCTACTTTCTTTCCGACAGTTCCATATCCACAGATTATAATGTCTTTCATACTTTTCTCTCCATGATCTTTTGCAGAGAATCAAGCTGCCTATCAGTTCCGATTATAAGAACAGTTGATCCCTCATCTAGTATACTATCTGGTTGAGGGTCCAAATAAATGCCATCTTCTTTTAATAGACCAATTACAATAGTGCCTGATTTCAGGTCTTGCAATTCCTTGATTGGCATGCCTACTACTGGTGAGTTTGATGATATCTCATATTGCCTTACCTCAATGTCACCAAACATCGTGAATTTTCCGGAATCACCTACTACATACTCATGACAAGCACGTCGGCCAAGAAGGGTACCTGCTAATATCTTTGGAGTTATCACCCTATTTGCCCCAGCAGCATATGAAACCTTTACATTTCCTATTTTATCGGCTATTGCAACGATTCTTAGATCATTTTTCAACTTGCGAGCTGAAAGGCATATAAAACTGTTGGTCTCATCATCCATTGCAGCTATCAGGGCAATGGCATTATCAATTAGTGCTTTATGTAAAACATCGTCATTTGTTGGGTCGCCTATTATATAAGGTATATGATTTTTATCAAATGATGAAATTGATGATTTGTTCTTTTCAATTACAACATATGGAATATTATGCAATTTTATCGCATCTATTGTTTCATCTATTATCTCATTATAACCACAGATTATTACATGTCCATTATTTGGAATCGGCAATGGTTTTGATTTAAAGGCCATTGAAACCTTTTTTTCAAGCCATGGTGCAATAATCAAAGGAGTACCAATAAAAAAAACCGAGACGCCAAAAATAACCATAAAGGATGTAAAAAGTTTTCCAATGGAGGAATTTAGAACTGTATCTGAGCTGTATGAACCTAAGGTAGATAATGTTATTATGCTCCATGAGAATGCATCAACTGCGTTAGGTGGTTCTCCTTCATTAGCCTTTATTATGTAAAAACCGATCATCCCAACTATTACTACTAAAAATATTGCAATTAAAAATATTATTAGCCTACCTTTTAATTTTACCATTATGGCTATCCCATCCAATCCTACTTTTAATTACGCAATACTTTTTTGTATTGAATTAATTACTACTAAACCTAGAGCCTATATTTTTTTATCTTATAATATCAATATCAGAACTTAACTTTGTACTTCCTTTTTTCAAATTTCTTTGTGTATTTGTATTGTTATTCGGGCCAAGGATATTTGGTGACTGTATCCCTGTCATTATAGCCATTACTCTGCATTTTCCCTTGAATTCTGGAAGTACCCTTGCTCCAAGTATTACATTTGCATAGCAGTCCAGATCCTTTGTAAGATTTTTTGCCACATCCTGAACATATTTAAGTGTCATTCTTTCTCCACCAGTGATATGAACAAGTGCCCCATTTGCACCAGTATAATCAACGTTTAATAAAGGATGGTTCAACGCTTCTTTTACAATTGTATCAACTCCTGCATCCTCATCTGCTTCTCCCCAGAGCATTACAGACACTCCGCCTTGGTTCATAATGGCCTTCATGTCAGCATAATCAAGGTTTATCAAAGATGGAACGGTAATAGTTTCTGATATTCCCTTCACAGTTTCAGCTATCATCTGGTCCATAACTGAAAATGCTTGGTTAATAGGTAGATTTGGAACAAATTCAAGCAACCTATTGTTATCCAAAACAACCGTGCTATCGGCTTTTACTCTAAGAGCATCAAGCCCTTCATCAGCCTTTATAAGTCTTGCCCTTTCAACTTCAAATGGAGTTGATACCATGCATGTTACCACAGCATTGTATTTTTTGGCAACCTCAGCAACAACTGGTGCAGAACCTGTTCCTGTTCCACCACCCATTCCAGCTGTTATAAAAACCAGGTCTGATTCACAGATAAGTTCCTCAATTTCATGGACACTTTCACGGGCAGCCCTTTCACCAACATCCGGGTAACCACCTGCACCAAGACCTCGTGTTATACGACCTCCAATAAGTATTTTATGATCAGCTTCAACAAGGTCAAGAGCCATTTTATCAGTGTTAATTGCAATAGTTTTTGCACCTATTACTCCCAGTTTGTTTAATCGTGTTATCGTGTTTCCCCCCGCGCCACCACAACCGACAATTGTTATTCTTGGCGAACCGATCATAGCATCATTGTTCTTCCTTTTGTTTTCCTCTTGGGTTTTATTTTCTATTGCTGTTGCAATAAAAGATTGAATTCCATTATTATTTTTTTCTGCCATTCCATTCCTCCTATTTTTTGATGAAATACTTTCATCACTTCCTTGTTGGATGCAAATCTTCAACAGTTCATTATTTTAAATCAAATCATTTAGAAGATTTACTTGAAAAAATCTTGTTAAATCTAGACTTAAGTCAACCATTGATCTACATCCCAAAAATGATATGAATAAACATTAAATAAATTGATATTAGTATGTAATTATCTATCTATATGTTCATCTGCATATACATGTAATTTTATAAATTGAAGCGAAGTTAAAAAAACATCAAATCTATTTAGACCTATTCATGGATTCTAAAAAAGAAATAAATCAGCTTGTTTTTTTCTTTATTTTGATTTTGTTTTGTTCTGTACTATTTTTTATTGCTGGTTATCTAAATTCATACTTTGATAACGTCTTATCTAGATATCTAATTCTTATAAAATATTTGAAAATCCCATTTTTAAGTGTGGTTATCGCTCCGATAACTGAGGAAACTTTTAAATTTTTAGGATATATATTTATATATATTATTAGTATCAAGCTTATCACTGGTTTGAATTATACTTCAAAAAAGGAATTTAGAAATGATTACTTGGTCATTGCATTTTTGATATCGGCAGGAGGTTTTGGATTCTTTGAGGGAATTGTTCACAATAAGGATTTTGGCCTGTTGTGTTTAATTCCATTTGTTTCACTTAATATGATGGTTCATATCACCTACTCAATATATCCATTTATATTTGGCAGGAGATACAATAACTGGTTTTTTTTGTTTCTACCAATTGGAATGCTTCTACATAGCGTCCATAATTTTGTAATTGAAAATGTCCTTGACAACAAATGGGTGACCTTTACTATTGTTACTGCGTTTTTATTACCCATCATTTTTGCGGAAAGGAAGAATTTATATAAGATAATTGAGCGTTTTTTATTTATCAAATTTAAAGACCTAAAAATTGCAAATCTAATCACATTGGTTCTTTTTGCATTATTGTATTGTTATGTTCTTCTGTGTGTTTGGTTGAGGTTTTAATTGAGCAATGAGCTGGAATGCTAGAAATTGCGATGAACGGACCAAAACTATTATATAAACCTATCTTTATATTTTTATGTGAGCGGAGGAAAATTATGAAAAAAATAACCTTTCAAAAAATATTTGCTATATTTTTAATAATCTTGTTTTGTGGAATGAATGCTGCTTCTTCAATTGATGCTGTAAAAGAGAAACCATCTACATCATCTTTTAATGGTGATATCTTATATGTGGGTGGATCAGGTCCTGGGAATTACAGTAAAATAAAGAGTGCCTATAATGATGCAAAATCTGGTGATACTATTTTTGTTTATAGTGGCACCTATTATGAAAATTTGCACATAAAAAAGACTATTAATTTAATTGGAGAAGATAAAGACACAACGTCAATTATTTACAATACTAAAGAGGATGGACCAATTATAATAGAGGCTCCTTATGTAAAAGTTAGTGGATTTACAGTTTATAACCCAAATCTAAACCTTGTTTGTTATGTCGTCATTCTTAATCAGGAGAGTAATTATGTATCAATCTCAGATTGTATATTTTACAATAATCCACTCCACATAGATGACGGATCAGTAGGGATAAACGTTGTCTATTCATCATATAACACGATTTCTAATTGTACGTTTCTGTATAACGATGACGAAGGTATTTGTCTAAACTTCAGAAGTAGTCATAATTTGATTGAAAATTGTGTTTTCTCTAATTGTTGCGATGGTATAGAATTTGAAAACTCATCTCACAATATTGTTAATAATTGTATTATGAAAAATGGTCATGCTGGTATAACTATGATACCAGCTTATAAGGATACAACAAGTAATAATAATGTAATTATGAATTGTAATATTTATAATAGTGAAGGTCATGGTATATATCTTCAAGATGGTTCCTACAATAATGTAATATATAATTGCTCTTTAAATAACAATTTAGATAGTGGGATTTCAATTGGTGGAGAGTATTCCTATAATAACCTCATAGTTAAAAATAAAATCAGTAATAGTACAATGTGTTCATGGGGCGGGGGATTACAACTTGGATGGTCCTGTCATAATAATACCTTTTCAAATAATCATATCTCAGACTGCAATAATGGTGTATATATCGAGGATACTTGGGACACAGATGATTGTAATGATAATCTTTTTTATCACAACAACTTTGTTGACAATACACAGGGTGCATTTGATGAATGTGAAAACATTTGGGACAATGGATATCCCTCTGGCGGCAACTACTGGAGCGACTATACAGGGGTTGATAATGATTATGACGGCATCGGAGACACTCCATATGATATATCTGGTGGGGAAAACAAGGATTATTATCCACTAATGGAACCATGGATTACCAATGAACCAATCCCAGAAGCATATGGACCTTATTATGGAGTAATTAACGCGCCAACCCTATTCAAAGGAGTTGCATTTGGTGGATATGAACCATATACTTGGTATTGGGATTTTGGTGATGGTAACAGTTCAGATGAGAAGAATCCAGCCTATAATTATACTCAGGTTGGAATATACGATGTGGTTCTTACTGTAACTGACAGCCATAATATCTCATCAAGTGACACTACTTTTGCATGGATACAAGAAAAAAATGATCCGCCTAATAAACCAACTATTACAGGTGAAACCCATGGAAAAGTAGATGTTGAATATGATTACACGTTTGATATAAATGATACAGATGGAAACCATGTATGGTTATGGATTAATTGGGGCGATGGAACCTCTTCTGGTTGGATCGGTCCATATAAATCTGGCCAGCAATTGACTTTTGGCCATACTTGGTTAATGGTATATACATTTACAATCAAAGCTAAAGCAAAAGACCCTTACAATACTGAAAGCGAATGGGCTGAACTTGTTGTAAAAATCCCTAGAAACAAAGTAATAAAAAACACCATATTTTTACAACTACTGGAAAAATTTCCATTATTTCATAAGTTGTTTCAGATGTTGGTAATAAAATAAAAGCCATAAAACAAACCCTTTCTCTTATTTTTTTGATACAATTAGATAAAATAGAGATATAGTTTCATATTTATCAGTAAAAATATACGATTGTCCCTATTACCTCGAATTTAAAATTTTGCGATTTTCAGCAAGATTTTTTATTTCTTTTATTGGGATAGTTTTTAATATCCTAAATTTTATACTAAATTGGTATATATTTATAAGGGAGGTATAAGAAAATATGAAAAAGTTACATTTTGGAAAAATATTAATTATAGGGATATTGCCTCTATTTATTGGAGCGAGTTTTGGAGCCAGTGTTGAACCGCTTTCTTGTGATGCTCATGGTCCTTATGAAGGGAACGTTATGGAGGATATAGAGTTTGATGGCACAGCAACAGGTGGAACTCCACCATATGAGTTTTTATGGGATTATGGAGATGGTAATTCGTCTAGTGGTGACCCTCATCCTACACACAACTATGCAAATGCTGGTAATTACACAGTTATATTAACAGTAACAGATAGTGAAAACGATACAGCAAGTGACACTACTTGGGCATTTATAAATGCACCACCATCTGCACCAGTTGTAACAGTTCCAGATAAAGTCAGAAGAGGGAAATTATTCAAAGTAGAAGTCGTTTCAACTGATCCTGATGGTGATGATGTCTATTATAGAGACGAGTTGAATGACTGCACTAGTCAGTGGTATGGACCATTCCCCAGTGGTCAGAAATACAGTTATATGATGTCTATATCTGGTGCGCCAGGAACATATACATTAGGTGTTCAATCTAAAGATACATTTGATGCAGAGAGCGAATGGACATATTCACAAATCAATGTTACAAAAAATAAAGAATTAAATAATCCATTGCTAAGATTCCTACAGTTTCATCCTAACATGTTTCCGATAATCAGATATCTGCTCGGACTACATTAAAACATAAAACAATATTTCTTTTTTTTTTCTTTTTGTCAAAAAATAGAATTATTAAAGGCTGGAGAGATTTATAATCGACTTTACCAGTAAATAGATACTCTTATTTTCTTATAGTTAATGGCTTTAATCTCAATTAGAAAAAAAACCATCCAAAGGTGAAAAAACGTAGCATGAACAACATATATGAAAAGATTGAGAAGCATATTGCCAAAGGTATCATTAATTTATAGATATTTATCAAAGAAACCCTACTTCTTTCTTCTTTAAGAAAAACAAATTTACCAATGATCTGGCCATAAAATGTTTTACTTATCTTTACTGCATTGTCTGCATCAGCACTTATCACCAATTTTATTTTGCATAGCCTTCTTCTAATGTCCTTTAAATTTATCTCTTTAGAGGCATGAGGGATAAGATGCAAAATAGTACTGCTCTTTTTATACAATGATTTAGTCCTTGATTTTAACAATCCTTCCCTAATAATCTCAACATTCCATCTTACATTTTTTGCTGTAACATTGCCATAATTGCCTATCTTAAAGCTTATTTCCCTTGCAAAGTTATCAGTAAAAATTAGTTTTAAGATTGATACAGCGATTGTTAGTTCAAGTGTATTGTTGTTTCCTTTGTCATCCTCTGTAAATAACGAGACAATATAGGTTCCCTGTTTTGACCATGTGTGATATACTACTAATTCTGAACCAAGGCTGGTTACATTCTCAGGGCTCTTTACATTATAGTAGCTCCAATTGTAGGATATGATTTTTCCATCCGGGTCAGAACTATCTGACCCATCCAGTTTCACTTGTTCTCCAGGCGAAGGGTTTTCAGGTATGCACTTGATTTTTGGAAATGGGTCTGCACCAACTGGTACATTGTAAGTTGCGGTATCCCGATCAGAACCATGAATACTAGAAGCACTCACACTTATAGTTACTTTATAATTACCTTTTTTTTCATAGGTTTTGGTAGCTGTGGAGCCATGAACTGTTTCTCCATCATGAAAATTCCATGTTGGGATGCCTGTAAATCCGTTATGTGCATGGCATGTTGAGTGAAAGGTCACCTCTTCCCCAGGATCTGGATATTGAGGTCTCCAGTAAAATGAGGCAATTGCCCAAACATCGTCATCGTCCATGCTTGTTTCTTTGAATTTTTCATCATTTTCTTTGTTATCTTCTGTAAGGTCCTCAAAATTATTTATCAAAATGCTGTTAAATGTAGGTGTCAGACCTCCAAAGACAAGGCAGCATATAACAATTAAGATAACTATTATCTTAAGTTTTGATGAACCTACTGCTCTTTTATGTTTTTTAATAGAATCTTGCACATTTTTTATTATTGTTTAGTTTAATATAAACATGATGATTAAATATATTTCAGAAAATTCTGATATTGAAACAATTTGGACCTATTTGTTTTTTTATCAAAGCAAACATTTGTAGATATTTGCTGAAGATATCTGAAAACAGATTTTTTTTTAAAAAATGAACAAATAATAATTTTTTAAGCCTAATTATTGAGAAAGTTCAAACTTTTCATTGAAAGTGCTTTTTTATAAGTTTAATGATTATAGCTTTGACGGAGGAAAAAATATGAAGAAAATTATAATAATTTCAATAATAGGATTATTGATCCTTAGCGGAATTGGAGCAGGTGGTTTTTCACAAAAAGCAATATCGCAATCAAAAAACACAGAAGACTTTGACATGGTGATAATTGCACCAAATGCATTTTCATCTCAAGTCCAGCCGTTGATTGATCATAAGAACAGCCACGGTGTTCAAACATTTTTGAAGACAACAGAGGATATATACAGTGAGTTTTCAGGTAGAGATGACCCTGAAAAAATAAAATATTTCATAAAATCATCAATTGAAAACAACAGCATAAAATATGTTTTGCTGATGGGTGGTTTGATTGATAATACAAAAGAGTGGTATGTGCCTGTAAGATATGTTGAACTTGATGATGGAGCAGGTCAGGGTAAATTCTTCATCAGCGATCTATACTATGCAGACATATACAAGAATGGAGATGAATTTGAGGACTGGGACTCAAATGGTGATGACATAATCGCACAGTGGCCGAAGGATAAGTTTGATCTTTATCCAGATGTGTGCATCGGTAGGCTTCCATGTAGAACCACTGGTGAAGTAACTACTGTTGTTGGAAAAATAATTTCCTATGAGACAAATACAAATGGTCAGCCCTGGTTTGATAACATGGTCACAATCGCTGGTGACACGTTTCCTGCATATACCGGCTATGAGGGTGAAGAAACCTGTGACTATGCAGCAGATTACATGACGGGATTTAACATAACAAGGCTTTATTATTCGTTAGGTACACTTACAAGCTCTGCCGAGGTTATAAATGCGATAAACTCCGGTTGCGGGTTCTTACTAACTAGGGCAAAGGGAGGAACTGACAGAATAAGGGTCCCGCGAACTGATGGAACAGAGATAATCGCACTTGATAATGATGATGTTGACAAGCTTACAAATAAGGATAGATATCCGGTCATGGTTCTTGGTGAATGCATACATGGAAAATTTGACATGATAAAGAAAAAGGCAAAAGATTGTCATCCTGGTTTGTTTAATATAATTAATTTTCTGATAGAACTTTTCAAAAAGATTACTGGAAGGTCAGATACTATAAATAATGTAGAGCCGGCAGCAGTTCTCAATGAATGCATTGCCTGGAAGCTTGTAAATAAAAAGGACGGCGGTGGAATAGCAGTTCTAACAAACACGCATATCTGCTATGCAGCGATTGGTGATACCAATACAAACGGAATACCTGATGATGTTGAGATCTATGGCGGGTTTTTGGCAGTCGAGACGTTCAGGCTTTATAGTGAGGAAGAAATCGATATCCTGGGTGAGATACATAGCATGGCTATAAAAAATTATATACCGGCAAACCCGGTAAATACAAATAAGATCCACTGCAAGAGCGTTTTGGAATGGGTCCTTATTGGTGATCCAAGCCTGAAGATTGGTGGATATTAGCACTTAAAAAAATCACCTATATTTTTTCTTTATATAAAATCGAATGCAGATGTTTTTCAGCTGCATTTTTTCTTATCTCTTTTTAAAATTTATATCTGACAGTTTTACATTTTGATATTAGGAACCAAAAAGCTTATTAGCTAATTAGCTAATAACATAATTATTATGAAATTGTTTAACAAATATGAAAAACAAATAATCGAAATTCTCTTACAAAAAGATACTACATTATCTGAATTAACTGATGAAATAAAAATAAGTAAACCAACAACGTCAATGTATTTGAAAAGACTTGAAAAAAATGGAATAATCAAAGGTAATTATGAAAAAAATCCTGTTGGACGTAGCATTAGATATAGTTTACAACCCTATCATATTATATTTTCAATAAATCCAGATACAAAAAGAACAATAAATTTTATTGCTGATACCTATTTAGATGAAGATTTTGTACTACTAGGAGGAATTTCTCAAAAAGATTTTAGATTAGAAGTTAAAGAGTATCTTAAGGAAATTATCACGTCACCCTTGGGAGAATATCTCATTATACTTTATGGATCGGTTGCACAAGGACTTGGAACAAGGAAAAGTGACATCGATTTACTTTTTTTAAAAAATAACTGGTCAAAAAAAGAAAAAGAAGAAATCTTAGACCTAATTGCCTCTGCTTCAAATAAATGTCAGCATCAATCAAAACCTCTTTTTAAAACACTTAATGAATTTCATGAAATGGATAAAACATTACAAAAACAAATAAAAGAGCAGGGTATTATAATATTTGAAAAGGGTAAAGAATGGGAGAAGATAAAAAATCAGTTAAAAAGATACAAGACTATTACAATTTGAGTTTGAGTTATCTTGACTCTGCAAGACTCAGTCTTAAAAATGAACTTTTTGAACCAGCGATGTTTAGTGCAATTCATGCATTAGAGTTAAGTCTTAAAGCTGCTCTTTTAACCAAAACAAGTGAAGCATGGAAGACTCATAACATTGGCGGACAGTTTGGTAAATATTTTAGAGATGAGATTGGTGATAAGATATGCCGAAGAATAAATGTTATTTTATCAAAGTATAATCTTCCAAGATATCCAAGTGAAAAATCATTGGATATTGAGGAAGTTGAAGAAGATATCATATTCATTGGAGATTTTATTGAAAATCAAATTGTTACAATCATATAAGTTTGGTATTCATCCATAATATTAATTTTTAGGGACATTGCCATCTTTTTTTGTCAACAGAAGAAATATCGATTTTTAAGATTTTTTTGTGTATTTTAGCCTGAAGAGAATTGTAATTGGATGCTCTCTTTGAGATCTTGAACTCACTGGTATAAGTTCTCTCAGTTTTTATAACTATTAACTTTTACATAGATTCTGGTGATTCGAAGGTATATTGTTGCAAAAGTATTGATGCGATATAATGAACTATTGCCTCATCGTTGCCCTTATCACCTTTTTCAATTGCTTCGTAGTAATGGATTTTATCCTTTAGTTCCACATAGAACATTGGGAACTTATTTTTCATTAGTATCCAATTCATAACAACTCTTGATGTCCTACCGTTTCCATCGGAAAATGGATGGAGTCGTACCAATTTGTTATGCAAAATTACTCCAAGTTCAATCGGATTTAACTTTTTTCTCTCAAAATAGTACCATTGGAATAATTTTCTCATCTCCTCTTTAATTATTTTATAAGAAGGAGGGATCCAGTCTGAACCAGTAATTCTTACGTTATGGTCTCTATATTTGCCAACTAGTTTACAATTCGTATTCTTGGTAAGCAGTCCATGAATTTTAAGTAAAAACTTTTGGTTAAATTCACCGTTATAATTTTTTATAAATTCATAGCAATCTTTAGAGTTTAATGCTTCATTGTAATCATTAGGAGTTGCACCAGCAGGGATAATGTTTTCTGTAAGGATCATGCTTGTTTCTCTAAGGCTTAAGCGGTTACCTTCAATAGCATTTGTATTGTATGTGAATCGGACGATGAAGTCTTCTTCGTATTTTTTTATTTCATCTGCGTTTAATTTACCATACCATTTGTTATATGTTTCTTTCAAATCTTGTAATTTCTCTGCTTCTATGTCACTCAAATACTTATATTGAGAAGGTGGTTTTGCAATCCCTTTTTTTATTGCATCTGCTTCAATGTCGGCAATTGCTTTTTCAGTTTGATTTTTAGATGGTGGTTTTTTTCCAATGTATTTTCTTATTTTTTTCCATTTTTTATTACTTAACCTAAAATTCTTTGTAACATAATAATACGTTTTTCCATTTCGTTTTATCTTTTCTAAATAAGCCATGATCTATGTATGGGCACAATTACATATAAAGTTATCTATTTTTGTTAATAAAAGTGCCCATACAGGCATGATTTTATTATATATACGGGCACAGTTGAAAATAATTAATGGCATTTTTGTTTGCTATTGTGCCCTTACATATTCTTGGTAGCAGAAATTATAAAAAAACAAAAGAAGTGCTCCCATCTAGATTTAGCATTCACATGTATAAATCCTTTGTAATAATTATTTCTTTTATATGGAAATTTTAATTTTATTATATATACAGAAGGAAAAGATTAACATAATTCCTGAGGAAGTTGTAGATATATGGTTAAAATCATATAGTCATATTAATCCTATTTAAAATTAAAAATCGTTTTTTGACAGAACAGAAAAGTTTAAAAATTGTTTTAATATAGAACAATTTATGGAACAATCTGAAATTTTCGAGGAGTGGGATACATATGCAAAGAAAAAACAACTTATCAACAGGAATATTGATCTCAATGCATTTATCAGTAACTCCAAACTGAAAATCGTTGCTATTACTGGCATTCGTAGATCAGGAAAAACCAGTATTTTAATGCTTCTTGCTCAAAATCTTGTATCAAAAAATAAGCCAGTCTGTTATATAAATCTTGAAGATAACCGATTACGAAATAGAGATAACGTTCTAGACGAAACAATTAAATGGTTTGGTGACAAGGGATTCATGCTGCTTGATGAAATCACATCTATACCTGACTGGGAAGGATGGCTTGCTAGAACACATGAGCTTTTAAAAGGTCAACTTAATTTGATAATAAGTTCTTCACGTAAAAGCATTGCAAGCCCGACAAAACCATTGCGTGGTCGTATGCTTACATATGAACTTTATCCTTTATCACTTGAAGAATTCCTAAACTTCCAGCATGTACCTCTTGAAAAAACAACCTCTGCAATAGGAAAACGTGAAAAAATCTTTGAAATATATCAACAATATGGTGGATATCCAGAAATTGCTCTCACCTCACCAACAATTGAAAAAATACGTATTCTCAACTCATATTTTCGGGATATAATCTCCTTAGTTGCTGAAATGGCACATGAGGACATAAGCATTGTCGATACCTTTAGCAGATATATTATCCAAAGCCCGTATTTCTCTGCTTCAAAATGCCTCAACTATTTTAAATCTCTTGGCTATAAAATTGGTAAAGAAAAAATCCTCCATCTTGAACAATACGCACAATCTGCCTACCTATTTTTCTTTGTAACTATTTTTTCTTACAAAATAAAAGATAGGACACAATACCCGCGAAAGACCTACTGCGGGGATGTTGGATTCAACTATAGTACTCTTGGTAAGATAGATAAGGGAAGAGTCTATGAAAATCTTGTCTTTTTGGAGCTCAAAAGAAGAGTACAAGGACAATATGACATTTGTTACTGGAAAAACAAAGAAGGACTGGAAACAGATTTCATTGTAAAAAAAGGCTCTGATATCAAAGAGATAATACAAGTGGTTTATGACCTAGAAAAAAAAGAAACGCAAAAGCGAGAGATCAATGGTATTGTTTCTTGTGCAAAGGAACTTGATATCGATAAAGGAACAATCATTACAAATACGGTTTCTGATAGACAAAACATAGAAAAAATAAATATAACATTTATCCCCCTGATGCAATGGTTATTAAAAAATAAGATTCAAAATATTTGATAGGATCGATGGGTTGTCCAGAGAAGTTTTAACCTATATAGTAGTAAAATTAAAAAAAGTGCTCCCATCGGGATTTGAACCCGAGTTTACGGCTCGAGAGGCCGTGATGATTGGCCGGACTACACTATGGGAGCAGATTTATCCACCAGATGCTACTTGTATAATGGTTAGTTCTTCTCCACCGTAAAGTTCAGTGTCGATTGGTATTGGACTGCTTTTGTTCATCACTATCAATGTATCTGGTTTCATATTGATTTTTTTTAGAACGTCTTGAACTAAGAACCCGTTGTTTAATTCTATTGTTCTTGTTTCTTTGGTCCTTGATATCTTCACTGTTACCTTCATCTGAATCGATACTCATATAAAAAAGGGTTTGATTAAGCTTTTGACGTATTTTATCTGTTGCAGGGGTAGCCAAGCTCGGTTTAAGGCGGTGGTCTCGAAAACCGCTGGTGCTCGCACCACAGGAGTTCAAATCTCCTCCCCTGCGTTTTTATTGATATTTTGGTTATTTTAAACATTAAATTGATATATTGAAGCAATAACTAGCAGATTTTGTAATTATTTTCTACAAATTGGAACATAAAAAGTTACGATTCTTTAAAAACATAAACACCTCTAGATTTAAACTCAACGATCCCCTTGTCTCTTAAAATTTGTAATTGTTGTCTAATTTTTGGTTTTATATGTTGATTTTTTGGATGAAGCCTAAATAAATAATTCTCAAAATTATACATATCTGATAGATTAAACTCCTTTTTGTTTAATTTTTGTATACAATATAATATATCAGATAACCATGCTCTACGTCCAGGATGTTCGTTCTCCATAAAAGATAATTTCCTCCATGTTTTTTGCACCTCTATTTTAGAAACAGGTTTACCATTATCAATAACTTTAATTTTACCTAATTCAGGTAGTTTTGATAATAATATATTACATCCTATCCAACCAGCTCGTCGTGCATTTTGAGATAAAGGTTTTCTTTTTTCTATTATGGATGATGAAAAAAAGAATTTTGGAATCATGATAAGGTTTTGGATTTCCCAATTCTGAAAAGAATATTGCATAAATGAAAAATTTGGATTTGTACCATGTTGAATAGATTTAATCATGGGATAGAATGCACCATCAACAACTTTTCAG